>Ga0181612_159159_pt1 | contig 28711 bp, 31 predicted proteins | sample HoacroProtozoa21_FD_119630 | JGI IMG/M metagenome (GOLD analysis project Ga0181612, IMG submission 119630) | Hoatzin crop microbial communities from Cojedes, Venezuel. Combined Assembly of Gp0051906, Gp0051904, Gp0051908 | reverse complement strand
TGGCGCGGGAACCGATGGTCCGCAGCCCCGTGGCTTGGCGGACGCGGCCGGCGGCGAAGGTGCTGCCGGAGGGGGCTCCGGCACCCAGCGCTGCCCTTGCAGCCCCTGTGGGCTCACTGCCCCGTGCCTGCCCTGCCCCGAGACAAAGTTTGCGCGAGTCCGCAGCCCTCTCCACCCGGCTCCGGCGGCGGGTCGGTTGCCGAGGCTGGCTGCTGGGGCTGTCTCTCTCCAAAAAGCCCTGCCCGGCGTCTGCCGATGGGCGCAGACGAGGCGGTCGCTCGCCTTGCCGTCCTGCTCCTCTCGGCTCAGACCGGCGCAGCGTCGGCAACGAACGGAGGAGAAAGAAACGCTGACTCTGCTCACATCCTGCGTCTGGTTTCTGATTTTTACGCGTGAGAGGATACGCCGGCGGCGCGAGCACAGCGTGCGTGTTCGCTGAACGCTTGGTTTCTTGGCTTTCCCCGGTTTTTATTTGTTGGTAATGTGACTGTGTAGCCAGATTCTGTGTCGCTGCGGTGCTGCCCCTGCCTTCCAGTCTGCTTTTCAGGTTTGTCATCTGTATAGCTGCCGGGAAAATCGCTTCCTGGGAATTACCTCCAGGACTGCGATGCTGACTAAGCCGTTTGCAGCCGATTAGCTCATTTGAGTGCCGACCACCGCTACGTTTGCTGCGGAGCAGGTGTCTAGATATGAAAGTTTTTCACGTGAAGATGTTTCCCCCCTAGCAGGAGTGAGACGCTGCCTGAAAGCAGACCAGCCGTGTAGCGCCGGGCGGAGAGCTGCCAGCGGCTGGAGGGGTTTGCGAGGCACAGAGGAACGTGGGTGGGAAAATGCTCCTGGAGAGCAGACGGGAAGAAACTACGGTGGCATTAGCACTGATCAAAATTTCCAGCTGGCTGCCTGTTTCTCCACTGAAACTAGCCACGGGGTGCTGGGAGAGGCGGGGAAGGTCAGCACCGCAACGCCGGGAAGCCCGGCTGCGCCCGGGCGAACTCTGCTCGCCCTCCGGGTACTGTCGGTCCTCCATAGAGGGGGAGAAGGCAGCGGTGCGAACACTCGGGGGGCCTTTAATCCCGTTCGCTTTCAGAAAAACCGGTGGGCGAGGGCTGAAATGATGCACACGTGGAAGTGGTACAGCGGTGGTACCGAGCGATCTGTGGAGATCCTGAGCTGAGCTCATGTTACACCTCGCCTCGCAATCCCTTTGGCTTGTGATCCCCTTTAGGGAATGTTTTTTGGGGGGGAGGAAGAAGGGAGACCTGACACGGCAGCCTTGCAGGCTGTGCTGGTTTTTGGCGTAGATCTCAGCAATCAGAGCTCATTTACAGATAGGAGAAGTCCTGGTTTTCTGCTGTGCTCTGCAGCATGTGTGCTGTCAAGTTGTCGTAAAAACAAACAGAGCCGCCCGTGGCTTGACGTGAGTAGGGCCGCATTCAATTTTTTTTACAGCTGTGCCGTTTGGTCTAACAAAAGGTACACCTCTCCCCGTAAGTTCTGCCCCTCCTAAAGTGTGTTTGATGTTTGTTTTGTAGCACGAGGTGTACATAACGACCCTTGGGGATACAGAAGCATTAACCCAACTGGTATGTAGTACTATTCACACAAAAAAACATACTTGCTGCTAATATGTGGCTGTATCTGGGGTGGTCTATGGGCACTTCGACACTCGTCACAACACTGCTGCGAAAGACAGGAAGTAAAAAAGGATGAGTATGAGAAAATAAGACTACTCGAAGAATTGAGGTGGGGTGAATCTGTGGTCGGGCCGCTGAGACGAGCGGGCTGGCTCTGGCGAACGGCTGCAAATGCCAAAGCCCTCGAAGCTGGCATCCTACGTGAGCGAGCACACCTGCCGGAGCGTGCCCCTGCCCCGTGGTGCTCCGGCAAAGGGTGCCATCTGCTGATCTCCCGGCACGGCGTCCGGCGTCGGCCCGCGCAGTGCAGACTGCGCCTGGCCGTCCGCTCCGCTCCCTGGGTGAAATCCGGCAAGATCACATCCCCGGGCGGTCGGCCGGTCGGAAGGTGTCGGTGCCGGTGTGTCACCCGGGGGTGAAAGCTGAGGGGGGGACACCACGACGCACCCCGCCTAAAGCAGCATCCGATGGTGAACGAGGCTGTAGGGCTTGGGAAAGAAGCATCTGTGAATACAGCTGGGCCTTGAGAACTGCACGCGGGGCTGCTCTCGTGGGTCTTTGCGGGTTTGGGTTTAACAACGCGTCCTCGAGGTTTTCATCAAAAAGCAGAAGAATGCGTTCTCCGGGATACGTACGCTTGCATATCCGCATAGAGTTGGGAAAGTCGCGTATCGCACTCTGCTGTGCCGGTTTTCCCATCCTCTGCTGTGACACTGAGCCCGATGTGACTTCGTGTGAAAGGCAGGGGCGCGGCTGCCCTGGCCGTGGAGAGCCGGCCCCGAGGTACCGGTCCTTGCCAGGGCGACGTACAAAGACCGGCTCTAGGCAGAGGCCTTGCCGAGCCGGGTGAAGTGGGCGACCGGGTTTTAAAACATGGTAGTCCCGTGCCGACAGGGCGGTAGGGTTGCGTTGCGTTACGCTTGGTGCCAGTGCACGTTGCAAGTTAGTTGTGGGGTTTCGTCTACGGCGCAACGTTTGGTGTTGGGTTTGAGCGAACTCCACCTCTCCACAGGATGCGTTGTTTCCTCTCTCGGAGATCGAAGAAGCCGAGAAAGGTGACTTCCTGACCTGTGGAAAGTGCGTAGAGTGTCTTACTTCATTTGGAGGAAGGAGGGACGGGCATGTGCCTGTTTGATGTCTCCCTGAATTGTACTGAAAGACCCATCTGTATGTTACAGCTAATTAATTTGCATCCCAGTTATGCATCTCGGCAGATAAAGCTGATGCAGACTAAAATGAATTGCATTATCATGATTAGACTACTAGCAAACAGATTATAAAGGAAAACAAAGGAAAACTCTTCTCTACAGTGCCCTTGACTGTCACAGTTGGCCTTTGTCACCCAGTGCTAGGGCAGCGGGGCTGTCCCAGTTCCTCCACGGTAGGGTTTCAGTGCCAAGCGTTCTGTTTCACAAAGGGTTAAGCAAATAAACAGCGCTGCTGCTGAAGTTTGAAGACAGCCTCTTAAATATTTAATGACAGTCTAAATGTATACATATGTACAATGTGTGTTAAACAAAGGCAGAATTCATGTACAGGCTTAACTGGTTCCAAATAATTACTTTTTGGAAGGTAGTATGAATGACTGTGGATACCAAAAGAAGTGGAGGAATGCGATATTCCAGTAAAGCCAGATGCAGAGAAGAGATTTGCACCAAAATGGGGATCTTTCTAGGAAAGTAAATGACGTCTGTGGTGTGTCCCCTGATCGGCAACAACCCTGCACTTGGAAGGTGGAGAGGGTAGCAGTGATGGTATCCAAAACCATAAGGTCTCGTCGAAAGCTCATTCGAGGAGGCTTTTTGCTCATATCTGTGCAGGATGGCTGAAGTTAATGCTGGTAACGAAACAAAGGGGAAAAGGCAGATGGTGAACAGGGTTGAAGAGAGTAGGATGGAGAAGGGGAAGTGAGCAAAAAATGTGTTTTTGGAGAAATGTGAACTTAGCAATGGAGTACAACCAGTGTAGCGAGGTGTTCTTTAGAGACTTTAGAAGTTTTTTGACCAGTCAGTGGTCAGAAGGCCTGCGTGAACGAGACTGGACTGCGGAAGGCAGGCGAAACACACCTGACCTCCCGAGGTGGGACCAGTTCTGCAGGAGGCGGCTGGAGGCGTGTGGCTGAGGAGCAGCCCATGGAAGGAGCTGTGCACGGATCTGCCGGGCACTGGCAGAAGAGGCAGGGAGCAGCAGCAGACTGCGTGCATCTGCGGCGAGACTTCTCTGCGGGGCACACGGGAGCACCGGGCGGGGTTGTGTGTGTGCGCTCACAGGTGAAAATGCCCAGCTGAGCCCTGTGTGCAGCGGTTTACCTGGTGTGCGCTCGGCCGGCGCAACGTGTGTCGGCCACGGCTGAGCCTCCCGCCCCTGAAAATGCTGTCCTGAGCAGGGGTTACCGCCGTGCGATAAGCACGGGATGGGAAGAAGGATGACTTTTAGCTTTGCTTCCTTCCCACCAGGGTGAAAGACACATATAAAAAACCAGAAGTGGTAGAATTAGGCACGAGGGATGGCTTTGCCACTCACGAGACCGGCACAGAGACGTGTGGTGAGGCTGAGGCATGCCCGTCCAACACGTGATGATAATCTAGAGGCTGCGTACGCGTGTATGTGCATGTTTCGAACAAAGGCGGAATTCTTCTATTTTCAACATACCAAGCTTCGGTGTATTGCATTAAAATAGAAAGGCCACATGTAATCACTTACTGGATTATTTTCAGAACTGTTTAAAAGCCTCCACAAGTCAGCTCCTTCACAGCTATTTAGGACAAGGCTGGGAAATCACCCAGGTTCGGGGTGGCCGTTGTCCTGGACATCTGAACTGAGATGGGAACTAGTCCGTGCATCTTGTATATCACCAGCCTGCATCGGGAGCTTGGATCAAATTCAAGAACTACTGAGAGAGCTTGGGCATTTTCCCAGAGTATCTTGGCTCCTGCAGAGACCTGTCCCCACCAGACTGCTTTTTTATTTTAATATCCATTTTCACGAAACTGGAAAGTTGCCTGTTTTAAAATGCGTTTATTCCAAAGTGCAGTAAGCAGGTAAATAACAAAGTCTTAACATGCGTCTGAGAATACTGGATTTGCTCTGTCGCATTCTTGCTCCTGCTCTCTCTATTGCAAAGTGTCCTCATGTGCCTTTTAAATGCTGATTTAATGCAGGTAGTGCCCAGGGTAGGGTCTCGGGGCTGATGCACCGGTGGGAGCTGGGAGCAGGGCCGACGGGAGCATCCCCGAGCTCACGGCCAGCGGTGCAGTCCTCAGCCAGGCTGTTCACACTGGGCTCTTCCCTCCGGGAAGCGGCGTGGAAGAGGGATGGATGCGCGTGTGCGAGCTGTGCCGCAGCGTGTGTGGCCGGGTGTGTGGGGTCAGGCACCGGCAGAGGAGCCCGCCCTGCCCGTGGGCCTTAAACCAGGCGCCCTCCTAACCCCAAGTAATTAAGTTTTCTTGTGGGGCGAGATATTATTATAATTGCTTGCCCCAGGCTTTTCTGCGTCTTTCTGTGAAGCATCTCGTACGAGGTTCTGTGGTGACAAAGCGTGACAGTAGATGGCCGATCTGGTCCGGAGCGGGGGTTTTCTGTACACAGAATCAGGTGAAAACTGCTATGACAGCAAAAGAGGCTCTGCTTTTATTTTTCCTGCCTAAGAAAATCGCTTTAGGATAATTTACTGATAAAGGATTACCACCAAAGAGGTGCTTGGTGATAGAACAGAACTCAAAACAAAAAATGCTCCAAGCCATCGTTTTAATTTTAAGCAGAATTAATCCTGAAATGGGTAGTTTGAAGGGTTTGTTGAACCCAGATCGGAACTGAGCTACAAGTAATGTTTCCAGCTACCCGTTTGGGCAAGACGAGGCCCTGCCATGCCCACTGCGAGGCTCCCTCAGCTGCAGAGCATCCCGCGGTGCCCTTGCCTGCTCACCCTCCCCGGCCGGGCGTTTCACAGGGCAAACCCCGACTTGTGCTGGACTTTTTGCACCAGCCTACGGCGAGCTTCGCTGAAACTGCTCCTGAGGGAGAGGTATGGCTGAACTTGGGGTTCTCCTGGGGGCTTGTGTGCTGCTGGCTGCCTGCTGCTCCCCGCTGCGCCGAGGGTGTTCCCAGCTGTGGACTGCTTCACGTCCCGGCAGCCCCGAAGAGGTGCATCTCCCCGGGAGGATGGGGCTGAGTGAGAGGAGCTTCAGCTCAGGGAGTGGAAAAGGCTAGTGGTTTGACTCTGCTGGAAATAATCCTTTTGCCCCACATACAGCCCTGGGACAGCCCGCTGGAAAGCAAACCGGCAGCCGCTTGCGGGAGAGGGAGGTAAATGAAACTGGTCGGCACGAAGCGCTTATTTACTCAGCAGATGTGAGTCAAGAGAATGTGCTGTAATCTGATGATTTCTGGAGTATTATCTATGATTGTTTTCCCTTTCTCTCTGCAGGGTTTCTTTCAGAAAATCCGCAGAGTTTTGTGGTCTTGGGTAAACAAACCGTTTTGCTAACCAGAGAAAAATAATGGGTCAGTACGTAGATAACTGCCTGGCCAGCGAAGGGAGTTCAGTGCCCCGTGCTCTCTGCTCCTGGGGTGACTGGCTTCTCAAGGACTTGGCTATATCTGGACAGTGATGCAAGATATATACTCCTGTCCCGTGTCGTATGGAGATTAGCTCAGCATGCGGGAATGTATGGGTATAACTTCAGGTTATATTTAAGGTTCTGCAGCTTTCCACATTGCCGAGTATTTTGGGACGTATAGGTTTCAAAACCTTCTCGTGGTTTACACTGAGCAGCTGGATTTGTTCCTCCTCTTCTGTTCATCCAGCTATGCTGTGCTTTTACGTAAGGTTTTGTGTTGCTCTGTTTTAATCCACGTTTCAGGAGGAAACGGGACATATGTCATCAAGGGTTTGCCCTTAATTTAGGAGCCTCCTTAGTCAACTGGAGGGAGCATCAGTGCTACGCAATGCTGATAACTCATCCCCACGTCTCTGGAGCAGTCGGGACAGGAGCTGGGGCAGCGGGGGGCTGCACCCCTGGGCACGCACGGGGGAATTAAAGATTCAGGCCAAGGGATGGTGGGAGTCATTATTTCTTCTGCTTGTGGAGCAAATTATCATTTAGAACAGTTGACACCCATGCAGTGGAAGAAACGGAATAGAAGCATAGAATCATTAAGGTTGGAAAGACCTCTAAGATCATCAAGTCCAACCATCAGCCCAACACCACCATGCCTGCTAAACCATGTCCTGCAATAGAACCATGGAATCATGAGGTTGGAAAAGACCTCGAAGATCAAGAAGAAGAGCATGCCTCGAGCAGTCCCTCTCCTGGTATTGCAGCACGGGCGCCATGAGGCCTGGGAGGTGGTTCAGAGGAAGAGAGAAACTAATTTAAGGAATGAATTCTAAGTGAGAACAAAAGAGAGGAGGTTTGTTTCACACGAGAAGAGGGAAGTAATGCTTTAAGGAATGAAGGCCCTGTCTCAGCGATATCTTGTGCCTAGCTGCTTTGCTGGGAAAGAACCGGTGTGAGTGCTGCCAGGCTGGTGGCTTTCCAAATGCAATCTGACTTCCTAAAATGTTATCGTTTCTTGGAATGAGAAAACATGACTTTGAGCCAGTCAGAAGAGAGTTAGGCCTCCTCAATAACAAGAGAGACAATGTGTCATTTTCCTTAAATACATAGTGTTTTCCCCCCACTGCCTCTGGCTGAGATTTAACCTCAGTTTTGTGGGTGGTGTGGTGCCGTCTCCTCGGCAGGGATGCAGGCACGGTGCTCCGCAGGCGTTCCCTGGAAGGTGGCGGGGCTGGGGTGTTGACCGAATCAGGCTCCCGTTTCTTGCTCCGGTAAAACAGACTTCTCCGTGCTCCTGCAGCCCCCGGGTGAGGTGCGGTGCTGGCAGGGCTGTCTCAGGAGCTCCTGCCCCGTAGCCCGTCAGCTCTGCTCTGTGTGTATGGGGCGGGGAAACCCCCACAAAAGCTTTTTTGGGGCTTGGCACTTGTCACGTGTTGGGATGCATGGTCACGTTGGGTATACGAGCCTGTTAACTCCCCTTGCTTCACCCAGACGCGGCCAGAGGCGCTGGGGCACTGCCGATTCCCATCACTCCTCCAAGGGCTCTCGCCGTGCTGTTCACCAGTTCGGTGAAGCTCTGCTGCCTTAAGCTGACTTTTTTCCCCGTGATGGTTTCTAGTCCAGAAATACATGGAAACAAAATAATTCCTGGGTTCCTAAGTGAATTTCCTGTGCGTTCACTTTTTTCCCTCTCATATACTCTTTGTGAATGAAACAGAATTAGGGCTAATTTAGTTGATTGGCTGCAAAACAAAAGTATTCAATGCTAAGAATGGGAAATGAGAAGGCCTTTCTGAAATGTTACTTCTTTGCATAATTGTAATAGATTATAATTATACAGTTGGGTGTTTAGCAGTGGATTTGCTGTAAACATGGTCACGAGAAGTGTCTCGTCGCTCGCCTGTGTCGGTTCGAGTCCCAGTGCGGTCCCGGCAATGGCAGTGCTGGCGTCTCGAACGACATTTTCTCTCCGAGCAGGATGGCGTGTTACAGAAAATGCTATCTCCAGTTCCCCTTCCAGCTCCTCCCACAAAATTACTGCCGGTCGATATGGCCATGTCAGACCGTTGACACAAATCAATAAGATCAATCATTCTTCAGCTCCTAAACAAAATTGAGAGCGCGGTGCTGATGGGCTGCGCGTAGCAATGCTGGCAGCGATTCCCAAATGCATAATGCGAACTGTACCATTTGCAAAGTGTACATGAGGGACCCTGTCCCGTTACTAATTAGTTCTCCGAGGCTGTAAAAAGCAGCATGTTATAAATAGTTTCCTACAACTGCAGTGTGCGTTCCGACCCCTACAGCCGTCGGTCGGGCTGGTGGAGAACATCGCCTGCCCAACAGCAGTGCCAGAGAAGGGTGAGCGTGGCAGAGGTTGGTTAGGAATCCTGATTTTCTTCATTCCCCTGGGACATCTTGACTTCTGATACAGTTTTTTGCCCCGTAAATAACTGCAGGCATTTTATCCCAATAGTGGAGTTCCTGGTGCAGTCGAGTAGTGCAGTGTGTAACTGCTAGAGAGCCCATCAAAATTGTAGTTGCTGTAGACTGCAAGAATAAAATCAGAGGCTGCTTCTAAAAATCAAAACCTTTGTCTGAAGGGAAGGACAAATCTTTGTTAATTGTGTCTGGATTTATATCTCTGAAGACTTGTTTGGGTGTGTCTGCTCACAGACTCAGGCAGCTGCTTCAGGAAGATAAACACATAAATGTTTCATCTCCTCGATTTGCCACCAACCATTGTGCTGGGTGCTAGCAGATTTTTCTTTTAATTAAGTATAATTTATCTAATCCTAATGGGAAACATAATTATAGGATTTATTTTTTAATACTGTGATTTCAGAATTACATTATAAAGAGGAGTAACATTTCCCCCTTAAGGGCAGTTTAAAAACAAGCAAACAAAATAAAAAAACAAAGTACACTTTGCTAAAAGTAATAAATCTCAGACAAGAAGCAAAAAAAAAAAAAGAGCATCGGGTATGTTGGAGCTGTAATAAAGCTGAAAATTAACGATCAGCGAGTTGGTGCTGCAAGAGAGTGAATGCATTATGGATTCGAGGAGACGCCTTTAGCTTATTAAATGTCAGCAAATTTTAGCATAAGCGGTAGAAAACCTTGATCAGAAACTGTAAAATGGTGCAACCTGCAGCTGGAAGATGCGGTGCCACAAAGGAGGTAAGAACCAAGCGTACAGCTGGAACGCAGGAGAGTGCTTTGGAAGACCAGGGTCTGAAATTGCGTGCTAAGCTCCTTCAGTTTCTGATCGGAGGGATTTAAACGTTTCGGTAAGGCATGACTTCAGTCTCAGGGAGGGATTTATTGTACCGTAAAACCTTTGCACGAGAAGGTATGTGTGACTTTAAAATAATTTAAAACAAATAACATCCCTTCACCCTCCCACTCTCACGCTTTTTTCCCTAAAACCAAAAGGTAAGGCTACTACTTGAATAGTAATGGAATAATATATCAAGTGAGTGATCACATCAGGCATGGACACTTACCAAATCACAGCGAGATAACTGTGAATAAGTCTCTAGTTTCAACAATTTGCATGGCCATTAACAATTGATGGGTTTCCCTTAGAACCGCATTATCTATGGCAGCGGGATCTATTCCCGCACACCGCTCCTGCATACTAAGTGCCAGACAAATGCTCCAAAGTGAGGGTAGTAAAAAACCTGATGGCAGCGAGTGAATAAAGCAGGTAGAAATTTGAAGGCGACGTTTTTTGAAGGTGGCGAGGTATTTCAGTCGATCGTGCGTTTTCGTATCTGCTCTCCTCCCCTTCCTTGCCTGTCTCTATAATACAGTTCTGGAAATTTTAATTCAAGCTGGTGTTAGGTTTCCCTTCACTGCTTGACTTCGTCCTAGGCTTGGGGGTCAGCTCTGGCATGTGCATCAGTTTAAGCAAGATTTTAAAGTACGTTTTGTTTTAGTTTTGGATTGGACACGTGTCTCGAGGAGCTTTTATGCGTATCCGACAAAAGATAAAACCGTTGCTAAATTGAGCAGTCCTAGGTTGCTGGGTGTCTCTTTTGCGGGAGTGATTTCCAAGGGGGTGCCAAAGATGTGCTTTCCTTACGAGAGTCATGCCACTGTTCTACTAAACACGCGCCGCAGCCCTTATTTCTAGCGCTTTCATCTCTGGCTGACGACACGTCAGCTCTTTGCGGATTCCTCCATCAAGTTGACTTTTTCAGCCCCAAATCTCTTTTCTCCCACTTTGTATTTCTCTTTCTCCCCCTTTCTTTCCACGGTGGAACGTGGAGGTAGCCATGGAGCTGCCTCTCCCCAGACCCTGCTTTGTCTTTGCTGTGGGGCTCGGGGTTGAGCACCCACGGTCTGCGTTCGTGCGAGGGGGTCCTGGTCCTCGTCTTAACCATTTGCTCTGAAGGGGTCAAAAAAATCATTGTGCTTTGCACCTGCTGTCCTTCGCAGGACTCTTCTTTGCTGCCCTCAGCCTGCTCCTGTCCGTTGTGGTTACTGCTGCTGGGAACCAGCATAACCAGTGGAGCCATCAGGATGTGCGTGTCTCGGCTTTGAGCGTCGAAACGTCGGTGAACCGCAGTGGGAACGGGTTTTCAGCTTTTGTTCTGTTAACTGTTTCTGGTGGCCTGTGAGAACAGTCCTTTCTAGCAAAGAGGTTCTTTACTGTGCTTTAGTTTTTAATGAAAAAATCTTCCCAATACAGGTCACAGTAAAATAATTAACCGTGAGATTGTCTGTGTCATTTGGGTATAAAACTGGAGGTCTAAGGATTTAGAGACACTGGTGAGATCCCAGGTTGCCCTGTTGGTGCGGTTACTGGTTATAGCAATAGTTCTTATTTACTTTAACTTCAGTCTCGGGGTAACCGTGTTTCACAATAATCAATGCTCTGATTACTGTAATTGCATTTTGTGGTACTGTGGTCTTATAATTAACTGACTGGACTAATAAAGCGTGGAATCTAATGAATATTTGTAAACAAACTTCATTAGGAAATAGGCTGAGAAAATGCATTGGCGGAGGAGAATAGAGGAGACCCATCCTCAATTTCAATACTTACGATATATGGAAACCTGGAAATGAACAGAAAAGCATGGAAACCATCCCACTGCTACTTACTGCTGCTTACTTACTACTTACTGGTACTTACCACTTACTGTCTTTAAAATATCTCTTTTTAAAAAAATCTTTCTAGAAACAGGCTCCCCTCTGCCATGAGGTCCTGGGTACACAGTTTCAGTCTCTGTTGCAGAACATTAAAGCGTTATCAGACATGATGCTGAAAACTGGATTTACAACATAGGGCTGGTGTTGGCCTGAAGGAAGAAGTGTCTGTTGTCACGCCGTGATTGGAGCTTAATGCAATTAAAATGAGAAGGGAAACCACCACTGAAAATAGGAAATAGATTTCCTCGTGGTGCCTCTGGGGGGGTGGATGGCAGACATCTGGCTGTTGCTGGAAAGCTGGCTGTGTTGTACTGTTCTTGAGCAGCCGTGCCCCATTTTTGCTGTTGCATGGGGCGTGCTTCGTGTGCCTCCCTCCGGTTGTGTCCCTGTGTTTTGGATGCGTGTTCCTCAGCTCGGGCATGGGGTCCGGTCCCCTACACCCTGTGGGGCTGTTTAGGAGCGTGTTGTATGAGCCTGGCAAGGTAACAGTTGAACGATCCGGCCCGTTTTGGATGGTTGCTTTGTTTCAAGGTCACCAGAAATCCCTTTACACCTCCTTGCCTTCTCTCCCCTCTTCCCCCATCTTTAAGCTACTTGACTCTTAATTACAGGTTTTCCTGGCTGAGTCTGTGTGTGTTTCTTTTACAGATTAAATCCTGCCGCCTCCTCCCTCGTTTTTTAAGCTGTTGGCTATCTGCAAAGTTTGGTATTAATTTTTCAGGGAAACACATAAGTAAGGAGCCTTGCTTATAGGGCACCAGCCCTGAGCGATAGGCTCGTGAGTGGCTGCTCTTGCAGCAGGAGCTCGGAGGGGAGAGGGTCTTTCAGCAGCTACGGTTCATGCATTTGCTTCCTACCTGCTGGTTTCAAACAGTATTAATTTTTATGCATTTATTGTGTTTAATTAAAAGCAGGGCTGCTTACAGCAGTGCTCGCAGAGATTTCTCCTCCTCCCTTCCCGAATGCAACAAATAGGCATCTGGTATTTGTTTTGTATAACACAATCCTCATAAAATGAAGAGTAATAAAACATAATTATCTGTAAAGGCTTGTTTTATAAGCCCAAGAATGAGCTCGTTTCTGCCTTGTTTTGGTCTATTTGTAAGATAAAGGATGCCTTTGTATGGTTTTAGCCCGTCTCGAAATTAGTAGGCAATCCGTTATTACAGTGTTTTACACCCTGGAGTGTAAGGGTGTAAGGTGGTGTGAGTGCATACGCAGGATGGCACCGGTGGATCTCTAGGGGTGGGGAAGAGCCTTTTTGTGTTTCTTTTGGAAAAGTTTGCCTTCCAAACAATGGGCTTTATTTGAAAGCTTTGGTAAAGTAAAAGGGAGAAAAAATCTGTGGGCTGCACAAACAAGGTCAGTGTTCCTGAGCTGTGGACCTTAAAGTTGGGTTTGAGCCCTTTCTGGTTATTCTTGGTGGCATGAAGGACAATGACATACAGCCACGTTTGCACTTGGATGTGTGGAGGACATCTGGTTTGGCCCTTGTGGCTTTCCTGACCAACCTTAACTGCTGCCGTGTCTCCATCTCGTTGGAGCATTGCTGGCACAGTCCACCTCCAGCCCGGTCAGTGGGACTCCCAGTGATGGGTTCAGCAGTTCTGAGCAGGTAATTGCACTCATTTCACCTTAGATTTGCGGTTTGCTGTTGTTTGTAGGGCAGCATGCCTTTTTTCATCCCCTTGGCTTGCTCTAACCCTGCAAAATCCCTTCTGCCACCACGTGCTAGTGGGGTTTTTTCTGGGAAAAAGTGGAACTAGATCATTTAAACCCGTGAGATATTAAAATGAGACATGCGAGCGGCTTCTGGCCGTCCTAAAGGTAAAGTGTGAAAACCAAATCCTTTTAGAAAACTCACAGTCTAAGCCTGTAGTTTCTTTATTGTTCTTTAAAATAATAATAAGCAAAAATCCACTTTTTTGTAATGGAAACAGAAAGCTGTGGGGCTGCAAGGCACCTTCAGCTCCGGCATGCTGTGGAATACGTTTGCTTCGGCCCAGTTCTTCTTTGCACAATTAAAATGTTAGGAGAGGAAATACAGCTTCGCTCAGCTTTTATGTGAATTGTAGCCTTCTCAAAAGCAGAGATGGCTTAGATATTGCTTTCTCTCTGCAAGGCGAGCCTTGTAATTTTGAATCTTGATTAGCAGCTGCTTTTGTTCTTCCGAGAGTCTCAGAAACAATGGGGCTGGGAGCACGTAACAAATTGCTGAACGATACCTCGCAGAGGGAGGGATCTCCCCCGCTCGAAGCGCCTCACTCCCTGCATCCCTCGCTCGGCAAAGAGACGGCGAGGACGAGATGCTCCGCTGCAGCGCCCGGGCACGGCCGTGTGCTGAGCTGCTGCTGCCCTGTGCTGGAGTCGTTTCCTCAAAATGCATTTTCCTTGAAATATGCTTTTCTTATTGTCTTACCTGGGGACGCTGGTGTGATGTGCCGGTTGCTGGCTTTAGCTTTTTAACAGCACTGTCGTGGCTGCGCTGGGTCTTTGGCCAGCAGCAGCAGGTAGGGTGTTGGGAGGCACCTGGCTGCCTTACGTGAGCTTACGTTATTCTCCATGGCCAGAAGTCTTTTTAATCTATTCAAGCAGAAGCCTGCCCTCCTCCAGCGATGCAGAGGATGTGTGCCAGATTGCAGACTGATGTGTAAATGTGTCCTTTTGCAGCAAAGTCGCGTGCCATGCTTGAGCTAAATGTGCCTCATGTGTCAGAGGCTGCGGAGTCCTGCTACGAGTCAAATGGTCCCAAATGTTTGACACCCCCTCCCTCCCCCCCATATAGTATTCCACTTAGTTTTTTATGCAAGGTCGGGAATGCATCTTTATTTGTTATTTTGTTTTCTGGGGTATTGCTTTTCTCATGTGTGGAGTTGGGAGATATCTCCTTGGAAAGTCTGCTGATCTTAATTAATTAATTAATGTCTGCAGAATGTGCTTTGCATTCACAACAATGGGATTGTATTTAAAAGTTTGGGTGGCTTCTGATTCAGCCTCCTCATGTCTCCGGAAGAAATGCTTTTCACTTTACCGGTGTAAATGTGTGTGTGGGGGAAACAGGTTCCCCCCTGGAGCCATTAGCTTCAGTCGTGCTGTCAGTGGGACGCGGCCACGCTGTGTGTTCTCTCTCCCATTGTGTGCAGAGTGGTAGCACTGGGTGCCTTTCCTTTTAAATGTGACATAAAGTGAAATCCTGTTATTTGCACACATTCTGTGGCACTTGTCTTCAAAGTATCTAGGCAACCTTTATGTAGATGACACTTTTAACTCAAACTCTTCCATCGTTATGAGTGTGGTCCTGTGAAAAGATGTAGGGTGAAAAAGTGAGGGAAGAAAGAGCTGGCTTGAACTCACGTTGGGCAGCTTGAGTCACTTGTGAGATGCTTTGTAGGAAGTACAATACACTGAAGACCTCTGCTCCCATACACTTAAACCCTCTACTTCAAACTATTCCATGTTTTCCCTTTGAGCTTGGGCAGGTAGGGGATCTTCTGACTCTACTGGAGGTGGTGGTAGAGCTGCCAGGAAAGGGAGATTTGAAGGCTTCTGCAGTCGGGTGCGGAGCAGTGGACTTCCTCGCGTGGTTCTCCACTCCAGGCCTAGGAGTATGGGTGGTCCAGCCCATTGGCAGCTGCCGCCCTGGGAGCTCTGTGTTTTCAGAGAGCTTTTGAGTTTGGCTGGGTGGGAGGCTTGAGAGACTTGAAGAGGAAGCCACCATTGCTCTGTTAGTTTGCTTTGAACCCCCCCAAGTAAGAAGTAGAGGTTACTCAGAGGAGATCAAGGCATGTTCATGGAGTTAGGTGTGACCAAGACCCGCTGACATTCCAGATGGAGCAGGTGTCACCACTGCAGCGGTGTGATCTCCAGTGAGGAATTGGTCTCTGAAGCCAAAGCCACTCAGATAAGCTGCCCGTGGAACAATGTAGACCCAGATGCTGTGGCAGGCTGGATTTCATCTCTTAGGGCAGTTCTGGCTTCGTTAGATCTGGAGGACATCCTCCAGGCGGGAGGCAATGCCAGCGTGAACACCATACCATGTGGTGTGGCTGCTATGGCAGAGATGTGATTTGTGTCCTCGGGCTTAATACTAGTTAGGTTTGGGCTGCCAGATGATTGACATCATGCACGTTGGTGTGAAGGAGCACGTTGGTGGTGTAGGACAGTGTAGTTGGCCTATGGTTTGATCAGGAAACTCACACTTTTTTGCATAACCCTGTTCATCTGTGGCTTGGTGGCAGTGGGGCTTGGTTGTCTCGTCATCATCCATCGAGGATGGGGCAAGCCTCGTGTCCCCAGCCTGTGGTGTGGGCTGGATGGTCACTGCCCCTCTTGCGTTGGCACTGACGCTGCTCTGGTCCCGCTGCTGGGATCTGGTGCCAGCTCCACCAGCTCCGCTGCTCCCTGGCCTGGGGGAGATGCCTCTGGATGAGCACCAGTGTGAGAAAGAAGGTGGGAACGCTGGGACAGGGCAGTTGTGGAGGACAGGGGGCATTACCTGTGTGCCCAGCAGAGACCAGTTAAGGCTGTTGCAGGTCAGTCATCCAGGTGTAGCACAGCTGGACCTTGGTCTCCAGCAGTAGAGAGAAAGTTTTAGGAAAAGTCTGTAGTGTTGGTGAGCAGGTGCAGCCAGGATCAATTGCCTGCATACCTTATGATCAATTAATTGCAATTAATTTAGCTTCACTTACAGCTTTTTACTGTAAATCTTTGGGCCAAACCTCTTGCAAGGGAAAGGAAAGCTTTTTTTTTTTAGTTGTTGTTGCTTTTGGATAGTGGAGCCTCTGCCTGTTACTGGAGTCCTAATGGCAGAGTCTGACATCTGACCAGGCATTCCCTGCTGCCTCGAAACGCCCCACCTTGGCTGCGTGATCTGCATGGGCCGTGACTGATGTTTGTGTCACACAAAACGTCAAGCCCTGCGTTCTCTCTAATTAGCCTGCGGCTTTCTTGTGAAAACACAGCAGAACACCCCCCTCAGCCCCTCAACACGCAGCAAGAAGCCGCCGCAGAACAGACAGCGAAGCTCAGGTTTCCCAGGCTCCCGGTGCCGCGTCCCCTTCCCCATCCTCGTGTCACCCCTCTGGTCTTTATCCACAGCTGAGCCCGAGGGTCTAGCAACAGCAGGACAGCTTCTTAGGGAATGCTGGAAGGGAAGAGTTGGGAATGGCCTAGACAAGCATTGGAAGAGGGAGGAAGAAGCCGGATCTCTGCGTTTGGATGCTTTGGGCGGTGATCAGAAGCTCCCTGTCGCAAGGTGAGACGGCTGTGTCTGGAGCCAGGGGGTGGTTTGGGGATTTTCTGCGGCGCAGAGTGGTGTGATTCCGTGCGAGGGGAGGAATCGCATGCGCCACACCGAAAATCAAACCGTGACTGGGTGCAGCGCTTGGCGTTGCTGGTAGTGTATAGATAGAGACTCCAGCGCCCACCTCTTTGGTGGAAGACAGGTCTTCTATATTAGGTTTTGCTATTTTTGTAACATGCCATGTTACACTGTTGTTAAAAAAAAAATCCATATTGGTTGCAAAATATTACTGTTGCCTCACTCTGTAATCAATTGTACCAGACCTTTCCCATTGACTCTGACCTCAGTGTGTTTAAATAGCTGGAAATTACAAGGATTTCTTGTCTACGGGAGCATGGAGACAGTGACATCCAAGTTTCTGTTGATGGTCTCCCTTTCCACAGGATGGGAGCAGGTTCTCTGTTCGTTTCCCGCTGAAGCCGCCGGGAGCAGCTGCCACTATGGATTCCCCGTAGGAGCGGGTGAGGGTCTGCAAGGAGCGCTGGCTGGCAGAGGCAGCGCCCGGCTCCTCGGCTCGCCCCGCAGCGTGACTGACGGCGGCCAGGCTGGCAGGGTCAATTAGCAGCATAAGAAGTCTTTGGAGCCTAAAGAAATAGAATATATGCTTACAAAAATGCACTCTTTTAAAGTAGTACCTGTCTCATAAAAGGGCAGAAATAGTTTTTACTGTCTTTTAGCACCAAAGTAAAAAAAGAAAACCCAGCCTGCTCCGCTGTGCAGTGTGGTAAGCAGAGCTGAGGGTTTTGTTTTCTCCAGCTCTGTTTCACTCAAGCAGTTTTGCTGTACATTAGCTTCTTTGTCTGCAAGATGGGATTACTGAATTTTTAGAAGTGCTTCATGATCCTCAGATTAAAGGTATCACATAAAGCTACTTCTGTTCCTAGATGGGGGGTTCGGGTTAGCTTTTGGTGATATTTTACGTGTATAGAAGGCTGTGTTCCTGCATGCGGAAAAAATAGCATGGGATGTTTCCTATTTCTTTTTTCAGGTCAGGTTTGTCTTTATAAGGCCGTGTCCAAAGCCGTTTGCCAGTAGCCTTCGTGGTTACTTAGGAAATGGTGAAAGTCTAGATTTTTTCCTGGGCTTTCCACTTCCAGGCAGACTGGTTGTTTCAGGGTAAGGGACTTGGCTGACAGTGAGGCAGGGTTGGTCAGAGAGGAAGGCAGTGCCTGGTAAGTCTCACTGTCGATAGGCCAGCTGTGTGTAAAAATCTTCACGTCATTTCTCTGCTACAGAAAGCTAAAACCACCATCTTGGACCTCGTGATTAATGACAGATTTGCCTGCAATGGAGATGTTGCTGGTAAGCATCTCCATGCAGCGATATTTCTTTATTTGACCTCGTGTCCATGGGTTGGTCATGAAGGCTGAGATGGACATTGACTGCTTTAATCTTGACTGTGTGCTTAATTACAGGGCAGTAAGAGTCGAGCGGATAGGTTTTCGGGTAGTCGGTGTGGAGAAGAAAGCGAAGTGGTAAACTGAGCCCTGGTAGTTCACCTGGGACAGTGTGGTTGGTTGTTATTACGTTATGGTGGGGAGAAGCTGCCAAGCGAATACTACTGTACAATTAAGCGGGGCTGTTAACGGCATGACTGAGCCAATTCATTAATGACAATGGTGTATTCTTGTATCTGCTTTCGCTTACAACTGCTGGGTGAAGATACTCAGGGGAAACAAGACCTGTGGGAAGAAAGGAGGAGGAAAGGAGACTCCAAAGATCTGGTGCAGATGCGGCGACGTTCTTTAAGCCCTTGTTCCCCGCGTCATCTGAAACAAGGCCGTTTCCCGGGCGGGTTTCACAGAAACCTGCCGGTTGCTCTCGGAGCAGCGTGTTCCTGACAGCACATCTTCGTGCAGGTGCTGTTTCTGTGCATCTGCTTTTTTGGTGGGGTGGAAAGCAGTGGAGGGAAGGACGGCGTTACTTCTGTCGGGCGGAGGCTTCTGGGTGAGGGGACTGTACAGAGGCAGTGGGTGTCCTTTGGCAGAGGATATTCTCATTTAATGGTGTTCTCAAAGGCAAATAGCAATAAACTGCAGGGGTATTTGAGACAGAAGAAGGCGTAGACAAAGGTGCCAACGTCTTTGGGGTTTCAAAGGAAAGCCAAAGTGAAGAGCTGGAGGCTGCAAGCACTGGAAGATTTCCTGAAGTGTAGACAAAGCTGTTGTCTGACCCGTTTCTGTTTATGATTATCAACTTCTTTGTTAGGGATTAGCCTGTTGCTGGACCTTGTAATTTTTGGAGTTAGGGGAAGATTAAATAAAGAAGACACTAAAGCAACCTGCTGTTAAAAAGTAGTAGAAGGAGCAGCTTAGAAAAAAGAACAACGCACAGTTTGTTTTAAACAGTAAAATACACCCCTGTAGTAAGGCGTATATTAATGACGAAAGGCATGAAAGTCTGTGTTTCCTGCTCTAAAAAAAGGGTCTCGGAGCTGTGCCAGGGTGTGCAGGGCTGTTCCATGGCTGGATGCGTACCAGGTGGAATGTCTGCTGGGCATCAAGAGAAGCAGAGCAAGCTTCAGGGAGACACCAAGGAGACAAATGTTGTGTGTGAAGGCCCAAGGAGGGGAGGAATTACGGAGCTGCAAGGCAGCGTTACATCTTCCAGTGCAACAGCTTTTTCTTCCCTTTCAGCTCTGTTTCTTCCCGTGTTTGTTAGAAGCAGAGTTACACTGTTTTGGTTTGGGTAGCGAGGAGGTGAGGAGGTTACTCTCAGTTTTTAATGCGAGATATAAACTGTAAACCACATGGGCAACCACACAGTTGAAACAAACACACCTGCAGCAGAGATGCTCACCATGGCTTGAAACACTTCCACATTGACCTGGAGGGCTTCTGGTGTGAGAGCATTTGTGTCTGGCATCTCAGTTCAAAACCAGACCAGATCCGAGAGCTGCCAGTGCCGGATGGTGCACCACAAGCTTGTGGTTTCAAAGCACAAACCCGGTGTGAACTCACTCTGCTGGTCCAAATTTCCTTAGAAACCAAAATAAAACACCCAAGTGTGATGATTTGAGGTAGATCTGGCAGGGTTTGTGCTGAGCCAGCTCTCTGCCAGGCTATCCTAGCTCAGATCAGGTGCTGTCTTGCCTTCTGAAGCTGGTGTGAAACCAGGATGGAGGCAGAGGGGATGTGGCTGATAGGGAGATGTCTGCATCATCACTTAAGTTAAATTGTCTTATTTTCTGTCTCCCTCCTGTCACACAAATTTTATTACATGCTTGCAAGTGGTTTTTTTTTTGTACAAAGGATCAGACCCGGTTGAGTTGGGAAGTGGGTGTTGCAGGGGTGTTGGGTGCTTTGCTGCTGCGTGGGCTGGGAGATGCGGGCAGGGGAGTGGAGGCAGAGCCAGTGCAGGCAAGGGAGGAGATGCCCAGGATGGGCCCGCCTGGAGGAGGTCCTCGGTGCGCTGCTCAGCGCTCCTGCACCAAGAGTTTAACGGTGGCCGGAGCTTTGCCATAAGTGGTATCTTGGAGGGAGGGTGTGAGGGGTGAGGCATTGCCCGCTTTTGGTCCCTGTGCGCGGGATCAGACCAGGCAGCAGCCAGAGCCTCAGGTCCCGGAGACTGGAACGTCTAAAAGATGTCAGGTGTTCAGGTACTGAGATGCAGTGCTTGGAAGTGGGTCACAACAGCAAGTTTTGGTAAACACCACAGGTGGAGGACCCTGGGAAGTGCCGAGGTGACTCTGTGTGTGCGTTTGGGTAACAGAGCACAAATAGCATGCTTTGTAATTTGTTTTTTTCCCCTCCTCCTTTCCTCTATGGGGCCAATGTGTGTGTGTGTGTCTAAGTACTTGTTATTGAAATAAACTCTGAGGCGTGTTTGGATGCCGTGGCTGACAAACAGTGACTTTGTTGTTCCTAATCACAAATGCTGTCTGCGTTTTTACTCCACTTTTTTTTTTAAGTATCACAGAGGCTGATCTGGCATGCAGGGCACGTTTTCACCGTTAAATTATGCCCTGCAAGTTTTGACCTCTAGCATTTCATAGTCGCTTGTAAATTATGTATGGAAATGTTCTGTTTTGTTACCGTATGAACTCCACAGAGATGGGGTGTCTGAGTTGCTTGGTTTGGTCCCGAGCTCGGGAATATTTCCCTGTTCCTCCCAAAACTTGCAGCATCACGCTGTTTTACACTCACCGCAGTGAAGATAACTTTTGTCTGTGCATGCAGAAAACCTGGAGTTGCTCTTAGCCAGATTAAAATAATGGATTGCTTGAAAGAATATTGCCTAGTATTTATTGCTGCTCACCAGAGGATAATTTCAATAAGAATTTATCATATTTATTCAGCAGCAGACTAATAAATTCAGATTTGTTTAAACAAAGACTTGAGGAAGAACCTGCTAAATGCTTATGGTTATATTCATTGCAGGCATAAGCTACTCCATTTCGCTCAATGTACTTGTACCTGCTTATGTCACCGATTAATTTGGCTCTTAATATCTTATTTTCAGCACTTTACTTTCTTTCCTCTGGGTGCTGCAAGTCATGTTCATCCCTGATGCATGTCTATTGAGGATAATGGCATCTCTGATGCTTTCTGGCTTTGGATGGGTTTGATTTGTTGTGGCAAAGTCTAGAGAAAGAAAAACACTGCTGCAGGAAAGAGTGATCTAATATGCTGGACTCGAATCTGGGAAGGTCTTGAATACGAATTCTCCTGTGCTGTGTTTGTGGCTTTGAATAGTTCACCCGGTCTGTCTTTTCTCCCTGACTTAAAACCAGGCTCAATGCTTACCATGTGAAAGGTTCTGCTATTCAGTGTCTATACAATGTTCGTGTAAGGAAAGCGTGTGCGAGCCCTTTAGTACTGGGGGGTGTTCTAAAACTGAAGAAACCAGAAGAGAATTCGGTGGCCAAACAATGCCTGGGAGCACGCGTGGAATGGTTGAGGAGTTATACTGGCTTAACACGAGCATGAAGCTACCTGGTCATCTGGTGCGCCTCGCTCTCCTGGTGTTGGGCGTCACTTCAGGAAGCCAAATGGATGCTTCTGAAAATAAATGCTCTTAAAAATAAAAACTTTCACCCAGACTGAAATTCCTTGCACCAAAATTAAATTTGCAAAGCCGTGTCTTCTGTGGGAACGGGAATAGTCTGAATTGGTGGAGTGTGTCATGTCTGGTGGCATCTGAATTTTTCTCTGTTATGGGGGCGATTTCTGTGTCTCTGTGCGTGTTCAGAAGTGATTTATAGACCATGTTTTTTGTTGACATGTGCACACAGACACAAACATTTTTAATGGAATCCAACACACTGTGACTTTCTCTGTTTTGCTGGTTGCCATCCCACCAACTCACCCTCCTTCCTTTGCATTTAATCATCTTTACAATTAGGCCACTGCAAACCCTCTGAAATAACACACGCCTCGTATGTTAGCTGCGAAAACCGACCAGACCCACGTGGGTGGGAGAGCTGGTCTCACTGAGCACAGGTACCACAAACAGAAGGTTCAGCACGTGAGATGTGGTGGGTTTTGCAGGTTTTATTCTCGACCCTTTCCCCAGTCCGTTCATCAGACCTGGCCACAGCGGCGAGAAGAGCAGCACAGCCCGACCCAAGGGCCCCTTTTCCCTCTCTGTGCTGGGCAGGGTTTAACCAGTGCTTGTGCTCACAGGAGAGTTCAGGGTTCATGTAAGACCACGACACCTTGGAAAGCTCTGCCATGGTGAAAGCAGGGCGTTTGGTCCTGCAGAATATGGAGGGTTAATAATGGTCAGGAGGGAAATGCGGTGGTGATGGCGACCGACCTTTGCCATATAAAATAAAGCTGAGGAATGCCATGGCTGTTAACCTAAAAAGGCCCACTAACAGTTATTGGCTTTCTAGGAAATGTTTGCATGTATTGGTGGTTTCTTTTCCATTACAAATGGATTTTTCTGTGTCCTGGGAGTGAATCACATTTTTTTTTTTTTCCCACTCTGTTTTTAATTAAAAAGTAAAAGAGAGGAAACCTTTTTAAACAAGTGGTTGGAAAGCTGAGCAAGCCATAGGAGATAAATAAACCGGTACAGATTAATTGAACCAAGCTATGGAGGTGACGGATTCCTGTGCCTTCAAATCCTTGACAAAAATGTATTCATGTGACTAATATGTTGGTTTCTTAATGTTTTCTGCTCTTGCATTGCAAATGACTTCACGTGGGCACTGTGCTTTCTGAAATCCAGAGTGAAACAAAGCAACTCGTGTCTTGATCTTTGCCATTAGAAGTAGTATTAGAAATGCAGTGCTGAGGCAGCAGGAGCTGCACACGGATTAAAATTATTGGCCAACAGGGAGAAATAGTGGTCCGGGTGATTTTTGATACCTTAAAGTCTCCCTATATAGACTTAAAACAGCTGGGCATGCTTGCCGGTGCGATCTTTGGGCTGCGAGCGGTGATGTGCCTGGTGACCTTCTGCTGGCAGCACTTACCTGGCAGCCTCAGAGTTGCCAGTGTGCTTAATATTCGCCACGTAGACGTTACGGGGTTTTAATTGCTTTTGTGTCTGGATTGGTGGCAGGGCGCTGTGATTTATCATCCTTACTATTTGCGTGGCATTAATGCTGGAAGACTGGCGTCAGGGCTGAAACGCTGTTGTGCTGGGACTCGTGGAGGTGTAGATGGTACAAGATGAGGCTCCTAGCAGAAAGCTGCTGTCGTTGGCTGCGTGCTCGGCTCAGCTCGAAAAAAAGAGAGGCAAGAGTCAACGTGCTGTGTTTGAAACGGGCGCTTTTTGTTCCGGCCGATATGATCCTGCAGGACTGTAGGCAGAGTTCGCTGTTAAAATAGCCGAGGTGGTTTTAAATCGTGCTCTCCTGCGTTGTTACCAGGGAGTGAACCACGACGCCAAGATCAGTCGCCTGGAAATACCCACTCCCTCCGTCTGCACTGCTGGTGGAGGGACTGGTGTGTGATGGGAGAGGCTGGAGCTTGGCTGGGCACTGTTGCATCTCCTACTGTGCCACGGAAATCCAGATGTTCCTCTGCATGGCCTGGGGTGGGAAGTTGAACTTCTTTGCTGTTCAGAATGAAATAGTGATGGAAACTGCAAAAATCAGAGTTTGAGACTATTGATTTGGGGTAACTGGTTTGTTTTGAGGATGAGGGAGAGGAACAGAACTGGGCGCTTTGGTACATTGCAATTGTGCTGATCTGGCCTTGGAGCATCAGATGTCCTGCTCCCCTAAAAGCACAGGGGTATCGAGGTGGATATGTGGCTTTGATATGAAATTGAGATAGCAAAGACAAGTGGCCTGCAAGGTGTTTCTGTAGACATGTTTTGTTCACTAACGACAGCTGAGCCTCACCGCAGGCTGGGGATTACTGGAGTGTGTGGATTTTGGCCCTTACCTCTCAGCGTGGGGCCGGGGAAGGTGGCTCTAAGTGTACCCCTGTCCTTGGGTCTGGCAGCTTCTTCCTGCTGACAACCAAAATCTGGTGTCGGGAGCGTACAGGAGGGGTTTAATGGCTGTGCAGCTGAGTGGCCAGCTACCAGCAATAGTGTTAATGAGGTTTTATGACCCCTCCTGGTGCCTTCAGTGGTTTTGGTGCAATAAATGGATGCCTTTTTAGTGCTGGTTTAGAAAAGGGACACACTATTTTTGTTTCATTGCTCCCGATTTGCTCCAAGCATGCCATGACCTCTGCCAGTCTCCGTGCATTGACAAACTTCTTAAGGTTTTACGGACACTTTCCATTAGCCACGCTGTAGCGCTTGCCATGAATATTTAATGTCAAGAGCAGTGCTTTTTGTTGTTATTATTATTATTGTTATTCTTTTTTTGGGTCGCTCTGCTTTGACAAAAGTGGAAATTCACCCTCAGACCAGGCAGTGGCAGCGTGCCCTGCACACCCCACTGCCACCTTTCTCTTCATCCCCTCCCTCTTTCAACTGTAGCTGTGAGAAAGTTTACCCTAGTGCTGTTGTGGCCTGAATTATTTTATGTTTTCATTATTGTTTTTAATGTTTCCCCCCTTCTTTTTATCCGCAGTTTGGCAAGGGCCTAAACTGCTCCTCCTGCCCCCCCGGCCCTCCTCCGCAGCCCCCGGGAGCGGTGCCGTTTCCGACGGGGTTTGCAGTTGAACTCCACTCGAGCACAGCGCCTGTGATCAGTCCTGGGATGGATTCCCCGTGCGTCCTGGGTCGCCGGCCCCTCTTTATCCGTAGCCGAGGCGGAGGAATGCCTGCAAGGCTGAGCCGCTTCTGAGGGCGCGCACAGACCTGCCGTGTCTGGGGCACCCCCGAGCGTTTTATTTCTTTGCTGAAGAAAACACTTTTTTTCTGATTTGTAGCGCAAGTCTTCTTCATTGGTAATTTATTGGATGACTTTTTTTTCCCTCGTCATCTTTCGGCATCTGTGTTATCTCCTGTCTCTCATTTCTTGTGCACATCTAAAGCCTGTGTTCCACTTTCTGCTCTCAAGGAAGGCTCTTGCTTCTTCCAGGAGGAAGAGGAAGGCATGCCCGGGATACCCAGCTGCACCGGGCAAAGGTTGTGGTGTTTTGGCATTAGAAGAAGTTGTGCTGAACGGCGTGTGGTGTCTGCTTGACTACATTTGAACGTAGAGAGCTCCCCTGCCGTTGCTGTAGCGTAGGGATTTACGGTCCCTGCTGGCCCAGTGGAGATGCGGGATGGATGTTGGGACTTGTCGGAGCCATATGGCATCTCCATGTTGGAGCCAAGAGCAGGGCACAGGGCTCCTCGACGTCCCTCCAACCCAGGTGCTGCTCTCAGGCGTCGCTGCTTGTGCTCTGAAGGAGACTTGCAGCCATGGGCAGGATGAACCACGGACCGGGGATTTCTGCTGGTGGTGCCCAGCCGTTCCATAAAGTCACTGACAGGCTGCAGGAGCTTTCCATGTGCTGAGTGCTTCAGAAAGCCGCAGCTGTGTCCTCCTCTGGAGGGAGGAGAGGTAGCAATGTGTATGCCTCAGAGGAGACCTACGTGTTTTTATTTGATGACATTCCTACCTGAGAAACAAAACCATATCAAAACATAAATAAGCCCAATTAAAGTTGATTCCTGTTGTACCCTAAGTTACAAATGTTTCTTTGCAATGGCGGCAGGGTCGTTGATCATCTGTCCCCTGTTTAGGTTTCCCCAAATGGATCCACTTTCAGCTTTTTAGTTGCTCCCAGCACTACCCGTGGAGTTTTTCCTAGTTTTAAGTTGGCATCAGCCAACAGGAAGGGTGCGCCCCCAGAGTTAAAATTATTTTAGGAAGGTTTTTTAGGTGGAACCTCTGAAAATAATGAAGTGGCAACTTATCAATACGTTATCTGTGGTGAACACACCTCTCGGTTGTATCTCGTTGTATTTGAGCTGAAGTGATTTGTAGACCCAGGCACACCCCCCTGAAATCAGATGGCTTTGTTGTTCAGCATCTGTGCTGTCTGGAGGGCGAGAAGCCGGTAACCGAGAGCCCTGGAAACACATCAAAGCCACAAGCTGCTACGTACGAAGGGCAAAACTGTCACCGCTGGTTTTGGCTCCTCGTGCATATCTCCTTTACTGCAAGATTGGGTGAACCCCTCGAGTTAATTTTACGTGAACTGCAGTCACTAGTTAATTGATGTCCATGTGTGCATGTACTGGTTAGGGTGTAGGTGGCCAAATCTGTCCGTAAGCCCCAGCGAGCCCTTCCTCCAGACGCAGGTTCCCCCCGCCGCTGGGCTGGGCCGATGGGCTTTGGGAGCCTGTGCCACGCGTGTGGGTTTCTGAGGTTTGAGAGGAACCGAACTGTGCGCCGTAACCGATGAGTACGTGGTTATCTCCACCGTGGTCCACGCCGGCGAGAACACAGGTGGGATCCTGTGTGCGTTGTGTGTTTGGAGAAGCCTCGGGCTGGCTGAGGGCATCTCCCTCCTGGGGACTGTTTGGTTGGTCTCTGTTTCTAGTTGTCAGTCTAGGTGTAATGAGGCCTCTGGGCAGCCAGGGTATAACCACACGGCCCGGACTGGTTTGTACATCAGCCCTTACGGTGGGATGGAGTGGTTGAAGAATGTTTGCCTGGTGGTAGGAGGAAGGCTTGGAGGCAAGAGGCTTTTTTCCTTCTCCATCATCCCTGTGACTGGAACAGCCACAATGCTTTGTTCCCCAAAGCCTCCTGAAAAGCCTTTTCCTTGATCCCTGCACTTCTGAAGCTGATCTCAGCCTGATCCCTGCAGAGTTTGAAAACTCTTTGCTTGGCAAATTGGTCCCTGAAGCCTGCGATCGCAGTCATGGCATTACGGTTGTCGTAACTGCGGGGGCCCCGTCTGCCCAGCGTCTCTCCTGGGCTGCTCTTCTGGCATGTGGAAATTGAAATGTTCAGTTCTGGATGCAGGTGCCAAGTGGTGGCCAGGGTTGGGGGTGGAGGGCTGGGGCTTGAGAGGCCAAAGCTCTGCTCATCGCAGCTCCACTGGGGTGATGCTGGGTTGTAATGGGGGTGACCCTGTACTCTGCAAAACCCACTTAAAGTTTCACAATTTGCTCTGTGGGTAAGTAACAGCTACGAGTCAGTGAATGCATTCGCTCGAGCTCCGTGGGATCCAAATCAGCCTCTGTCCGTGCAGACCTGCGGGAAGGGGGCTGCTGGGGTGCCCGGCCCCTGGCCTCCGACGGGATGGAGGGGGGGACGGTGTCCGCCAGACCCTCTCGGGAGGGGGGAGATGCCACCGGTGTCCTGCAGGCAGGGGGAAGTGCACGGGAGGCAGGGGTGTAAGCTGTATTGTTGGTGAATATTTAACCATGGCTTCAGGTTTTGCTTTCTAAGAATAAAGAAGGAAATGTTTCTTGGGTGGAGAATTGTTAAGAAGTGTAAAGCATTGCTGGAAAGCAAGGGGTGGTTGTGTCACAGGGATGAAGCTTGCTTGCTTTGCCGTGCAGAAGGCCTTTGTCTCCTCGCAGGTACCCCCCCATCACCCATGGTATGCTTCTGCGCCAGATGAGACTGATGCAAATCATCTGATTTCCCTTGGATTTAGGGAGTGGGAACCTGTGATTGATCTCTTTGCCTCCCGCTCTGTGCTGAGGACGGGAGCTGGGGTGCGGTTTTCCCGGAGGTGAGCAGGGCTGCCTCCTTGCCAGCACGGAGCTTTGAACCCTCAGGCTCCGAGCTGGACGTACGTAACAAAAACGCACTAACAAGCTCCTCTCTTTTTAATTGCCTTGCTGTGACATGCATTGGGAACAGCGAGGCTTCCCCACTCTTCCCTGTCCTGTCCCTGGGGGGAAAACGTCTCTGATTGCTTAAACTCGGTTTTCCCTAAATGAGAGTTTATAAGCGATTGGGACACTTCCATCTTTGCTCTAGCCTTTTATTCAAGATAATATTAAGAGACATCATAACATCACAGTGTCAGAACAAACAAAGCGCTATGTAATTTTATCCCATATTAATGCAGAGTGTCGCAGATGGTGCTATCATTAGACAGCAATCTATAAAAATGGCCCATGAGACAAAGCCCTGGCACAATTATTTATTCTTCAATTATTTATTCAGCCCTTTAGGACGTGTAATACTGACAGACAGCACAGAATGTACTGCCTACCAATTTGCAGGTCTTGACTGACTGAGTCTTCCATCATCGATGGAATAAAACATGTACGGGGGGAGGGTGATGTACCATGGCTTCGGATTTTATTTTTTGCCTGTTTTCCTGTTTACTACGTGGCATTAAGGCTGTGTCTTTTAAACAACCTCCTCCCCCCTGATGTTCATCTTTTTATTTCAGCTAATTGCGAGGAAGAGTTAGTGATCTCGGCCCGAGGTTTTTAATCCCGTATGTGTTCAGCGCTGGGGGGTGGTCTCCCTGCAGGGCTACCATCATCTGGCCAGCCTTGTGGGGAAGGCTCACTGGGCGGGCGCCGGCTCTCCTGCCAGCCCCGTCGATCCAGGGAGCTCCACTCGCCTCGCCGATGGACGGTGCTGCGGATCCTGCAGGGATCCTGCGGGCAGCGGGATGGGACCCACTGCTTCCCGGTCGGATTAGCGGGCGAAGGTGCAGGCTCGCTTGGGTAAGGCTCTCCAGCCCAAGACATTGCCTGCTCCTGACAGCTATCGCTGTCGCAGCGGCATTTTTGGA
>Ga0181612_144053_pt1 | contig 28723 bp, 22 predicted proteins | sample HoacroProtozoa21_FD_119630 | JGI IMG/M metagenome (GOLD analysis project Ga0181612, IMG submission 119630) | Hoatzin crop microbial communities from Cojedes, Venezuel. Combined Assembly of Gp0051906, Gp0051904, Gp0051908 | reverse complement strand
TCCCTAAATCGTGGTCTTTCTCACATGGTCAATGACCCTCTGGTTTTCTCTTCATCGAGCTGCCTTGCAGGATGTTCTTCCTCACCTCTGGCCTCCCAATCCCACTGCCTCCTAAGCTTCACTTTCTTGCCTTAGGAAGGTCACCGAGGCCACTTACATTGGTCTTGACTCACTGCTACATGCTCCCATCTTGGACCTGTGGGCAATCTTTTCTGCCTTGCCACAAGTCTCCTGGCAGCAGGCTTTACCCTTTGTTCACACTCACCCAAAGATACACATCTTGGAATAAAACCAGCAGCTGTGGTTGTGGTTGGATGCTGGATGAGGAAACATGAGGCTGGAGCAGCTGGATGGTAGCACCAAACAATGCCCTCAGCCCTGTTGCCAAAGGTTGCCTATTTTCCCATCCATTTTGGAAAGGTAAGATTTGGCACCAAGGAAACTTATCCCCCACGAGATGTAAAGTTACTGCTTCCATTTGTTCTTTCAAATCTTATTTAAAGTTTGAAGAAATCAAACAAAAGCCTAAACAGAACCCTGAATTCTGGACATAGAGAGCTTCCTGAGACCTTCACGAAGGTAATGAGATTTCACATGAAACCTCTCCCAATGGAATAGCTAAAAAATTATTTTCCACATTTGATCACATTTCCTTTTGCTGATCAGATCTAATTTTTACCTTGATGGACAGTCAAGTTTTTAGTGCTCATCACTGGATAACAGTGGAGAACTTGGAACAACCTGTCACCCTGGAGATGCTCAGCAGTGCAGTGGTCTGCTTCAACAGGGACAGAGGAAAGACGGAGACGGCAAAGAAAGACAAGACAATAAGAAAGGAAACAAAAAAGGAGGAGGAAAAAAGAAGTGGGCCTTTATGACAAATATGAAAAAAAAGAGCTACAAGTCCATAAAGAGTCTGAAATGGGACATAAGATGTAGCAGTGGCCAGAACGGAGTTTCTTTGAAACTACTGTACAAATCAAACCAAACTGGTCCTCTTTGTGCCCATGTTTGAAGACACTGAACAGTCCCACAACTGCTGCAACAATCCCATAAAAATTTATGGCCAGAATTTTTTTTCCTTTTTTTTTTTTTAATAGAAAAAAGAACTAAAAAAAAAAACCCAAACCCATCCCAGAAAACCCCCTCAATTCCCCTTTGGCCATGTTCTTAGACCTCCAAGAAACCAGTGTCAGGCTAAACAGATGTGACATAACTCGGCAGATTTTCCTGAGCTCTAATTGAATTATAAGCCATTACTTTTATGGCTGTGTGTTCCAAAGCCTGCATATTCCCTGCCTGGCAGAGAGTGATTTATCAGTGTAGCAGGGCACAGTGAGCTCATGGCCGGGGCGGTGGGCAGGATGGGCTACGGACCTTCCAGGGACTGCTCCAGGTTATGGTGGACAAGCAACATCTCAGATGTGCAGGCTGGTGCTGCTGAGCGTCTGAGGACAGATTGCAGAGCCCTAACCAAATGCCCTCACGCGCTGATTTAAGTGAAACAGAGGGGGGAACTAGTGACACACGAATGGCCATTTTGGTCTCACCGCTAAGATAAATCAGTTATCTGTTTTTTCTCACTGTGCAGGCAATGGCAGTTTATGAAGCAGCTGTCTGAAAGGAAATTTACTGGACAATTAAAAGTGCTGACTTTCAAGCAGTGCTCTAGCGGTGGAGTCTAAAATTATTGGGTGCAAAATGCAAATAGATTTAACAGTTTTACTGCTATTTATATGACGTTCACCCATTCCCAGCTATTTTTCCTCCCCTTTTTTTCTCTGATTTTAAACGGTCCCATTTCTCAGATTTTAACAATCTCAGACACACGCAGTAAAACCTGAAGCATGCCGAACAAACCTAGATCAGTGGGGTGTGCAGTGAGGGAAGGTGGGTAAAAGTAGATTCTATCCCAAACCCCTAACAAAATATTAATTTAGAAATAAGCCAGTAATTACATACAGCTTTGGGTCTGCCCCACAATCTCCGAGGTGGTTCTTACTCAATAAGCTCTTGGCCAGTACCCAAGAAACCTCCTACTTGAATAATCACAAATTGACCAAACTAGTTGCTCTCCGGCTCTTGGAAAAACCTTCCCCAAGGAGGGATGTGGGAAACCTGCAGCATGGTGGTGGGTCAGGATCCGGAGAAGTCTTGTTCCCGTGGGCATTCCCATAGAGCACCCACTTCCCCAGGCACTCCCCTGATGCTCAGCATCATCTATCAGAGCTAGGATGGAGTATTTAGGAGGTTTTATTCCCGGCTTGCTACTTTACATTAATGACCAAAACAGTCCACGGCTTAATTAAAGATTAACTGTTAAGATCAGTTACACAAGATTGTCTCAGGTTGGCCAGGCAGAGCCCTGGAAGAAGTGTGAAGGGATAAAAAACACTGGGAGGAGCAAAGTGAAGCAACCCCTCTGGAGCCTCCAGCACTGTGCAGAATTAGGACTTTCATACCTTTTGGCTCCTCTGACTTCTTAGTTTAATTGAGGGCAGGTATCTATTACTCCTGCCCACCTCCTCCTAGATCTCACTTCATACAAGTTGCCACTGAAACACTTGCTACAGCAAGAGATTTTCTGTGCTACTTGTAATGGACCTCTTGTACCTGTAATATCTGGTGCTGCAAGATTTACCAGTGCTGAGGAGAACTGTTTGCTTCTCAGACTTTTTAGGCTGTTGTGTGAGCTCCACTGTACCAAAACAACTCTAGTCTCAGCCTAGTTTGGAGCCAACTCTAAACATTTGTTGTTTAGTTTACTACTTCTGTGCTTGTGACCTCCATTATCTTTCACGAAGGGGATCAACAACCTCCCCTACAAGATTCTTCCCTCACTATCTTGTCTGTGAAACAATATTTGTTAATGTTCAAAAATTACCGCAGCTGAATTCACAAATCATGTTTGTGGGTGAAGTATCTGTTGTTAGCATTTTCAGATGGGGACATACATCCGTACATCCACCCTTCCACCTCTCGTGCTACCACTGTGACCTCAGTTCTGCACAATTATCTGTAATAAATAGATGTATCTGCACCAGAGTCCGTACAAAACTCACCCATTTGCCTCCCTGTCCTATGGAACACTCTGCTCATTTTGCTGGATTTCTTTTTCATCTCTTTCTTCAAACACAGCCCTGGTGAAAGAGATCTGGCAAACCAGTGTTTACACAAAACCATAAATTCAGTTTGTCTTGATTTAGTCTCACCAAGGGGCTCGCTCATCACCATCCCTCCTCTGCTAGACGTCCGCCCGCTAAGGTGAGCACATGAAATACTCTTCCAGGTATCACAGATAGAACCTACCTGAACCAAAAGCAAGATGCAAGAAATACACCCTGTCCGTCTCTCTGCAATTGCTCTACTGTGTTACCATCTAACTGTGTCAAGGTGCCAGCAGTCGATTATGCTGTGGTCCCACATATCGTCTGAGGACCAACACCTACTTGCCATGGTTAAGGAGGGCATCAGCCACCCCCTCCCAGCCTGGGACTGGGGTCCAGCAGAGAGCTGAGGGACTGGTACAACCTGCAGTAGGTCTCTCTCCTCCTCCTCCAGTCCCTCACACAGTGAACCTGACCCACAACCTTCTGCAGCTGCACTTGTAGAGATTTGTTCAAGTTTTTCTCCATTTCTGCTTCTACAGGAATTAAATCTGATGTGGAGGAAGTGGAGCAGTGTCACAAATGTGAGTGTCTTTCCCTTCACCCTACCGTTACAGAGCTCATGTTCCTGTAACTGACTCATCAAGACAAACCCCCCAAGATCCTTCCCTGCAAGCCAATAAATAATAATAACCATTCTAACCATTCTACCAACTCATATTTCTGCAAGCTGGCGCTGATTTATTTTTTTGGCTCTTGCATCTGAAATAACTGAAAATATTCAATGGGATAATGAAAAATCTCACTTTTAATTCTGAAGTGAAGTTTGCCAACCTGTAAGGTTTTTCATAATGATTTTCTGATGAACATACACTCACTGGGTCTCCACTTGGCAGCTACAATTTTATTAAATCCCTCTAGATCTGTATATCATATATGCAAATGTAATTATAATCATCTGGGGGGGTGAACAGTACAAATTCAGGGATTCAAATAGCTTCAAATCGCTTAGAAGCGATTGTGCTCCTAATACAAATAAATAGGACAGCTCAGTGAAAACCGTGCCCATGCCAAGAGGATTTTGGTCCTGGTGCAGAGCAGAGCTGGAGTGCTCACACGGACTGTTACCGTATTTTCGTCTGGGGTTTCCCAGCTGGAAATGTCTGTGCATGCACCGTATAGCTTGCAGGCAATGAGTCTCCAAGAAGCATCACAACCACTGCTCTGCCTCTGTGCGGATGGGGTGTAACCTCTGTGCATTCATCTTACATGGCTACTTGGCACAGGAGATACCAGCCTTAAAGACGGCGCGCTGAAGGTCTGGTGTTCCCAGCCAGCGAGAAGAGGGCATGTCCAGGAAAATCTGACTGGAGGCAGCGACATCTCAAGCCAGAAATAAGGATTAGATGCTTCCTGCATGCACTGGAATACCTAGACATACTGGTATTTCCTCCCTTGTGTCAAGCACTCTTGGGTGCAGTTCCCGAAACTCGGAGCTCCCCCAGGGCGGTGCCAGCCCTGCAGCCCCCAGCCCAGCTGCAGAGCTCCTAGAGCAGAGGTGGCCACAGCTCTGTCTTACAGATGTGTAACCCCGGGAGCCAAGTGCCTGAATCTCATGCTCCGTGGGTAAGACTACACATCTTTCATCAAGTGCTGGACATGATGCAAAGGACTCTTCAAGGGTGAGTCCAGCTGCATTAGGATTTAGTGAAAATACATTAACAGGAACTAAGCAGAGCAGACAGAGTTAAGAGCAATACTCTTGTTTTCAAGTGCACTCTTAGCCATCATTGACCCTACGCAAGTAGCGGCTGTTTGCCGTTACGCAGAAACGTGATAACCCCAAATCTTTTGTGGTACGTCCCAAACAGGGCTGCAGTGCTCAGAGCCCCAGAGAAGCAGGGGGGAACTTGAAGAATGGTTGAAATTATAGGAGGGTCAGCATTAACAAATGCCAAGTCTGGAGTTCCTCCTGTACCTCATGGTACCTCTGGATTCATTCCCATGGGCTCTTGTGGTGGTACAAAGCCAGTGCAAACAGGGAGAGAGCTGGGCTCCTGAGAAACACACATACATGCAAGTATATGCGTATAAATGTATCTATATCTGTACATTGTTATATCTATATAATATTATTTTGCTGTGAAACTGTGGTCTTTAATTCTTCATCTGTGTTCCCTAGCCTCTCATCCAGCAAGACTGCAACACATTCCAGATTGGTTTGTTGGGGAAAGAAAACAAAAAAAAAGGTCTTGGCTTTATCTTTTCCTGTTTTGCATTTCCCAGGAAGAATCCTTTGCAAAATAAAATCATGTTTGGACTGCATGCGATTTTCTATTAACCAGAACAAATTAATATAAACTTCAGCTCTTGGTCCAAATAATGAGGAAAGTAAAAGAAAGGAAGAACAGAGCAGAGCTAAAGGGTTGCCTATGGCATGTAATTTCATAGCTGCTGAAATGTCAAAAGGATGAGTCTGTACTGTGGGGTAGGGACAGACACTTTAGGATGGGTTTGTAGACTCAGAGGTGATCTCTAGATGGGATTTCATGGTGGATGGAAGATACAGCTGGACCAACAGACAGGAACTATTTTAACCAATAAAATACAATTACAGGTTTTGGGAAGAAATTAGGGGCAAGGGGTCAGGAGACAAAGCAAATAATGCATAACTTTGTGTTTGATCTTTCTGGATCAGCATTTAATAGGAGGAAGCCCAGGCACTGCCTGCTCTCCAGTCTGAGGTATGGGCTAGCCGTACTTCAACACTGAAAACACACAGAAAACCAGACACCTCCTGATCTCTGACCTTGTTTAGCAAGTCGGGACCAAGTTCAAGCAAGAGCTATGCATGCTTCTCTAAGGAAAGTGACTTAAATGTGGTCAGCGCCGAGCCAACCTTCTTATCAAATGTGACCGTTAGACCAAATGAAGTCTGACTGCCACATCTGGAATGAAACAACTGGCAACAAAGCAGGAGTGGAAGGGGGAGCAGGATGGGTAAAAACTCTTCCATAAGGCTATTTCATTTCAGCAGTGTCAAAAGATTTTGTTTCGAATGTCATGTTGATTCATTTCATTTTGACTTTTATATTAAAATACTAATTGTATTATATATAAATGTTGACATTCTATGAATATATTAATGCTTTAATATTGTGGTATAATATAATAGTCAATACAAAACTAATGGAAATGACAGTGTGCATACCAGATGTGTGAGCCCTATCAAAAATGAAACTTCTTACGGGCCCAAACATTTTCAGAATATCTTTCTACCTCCTGTCTCGTCTGTTCCTCCCACAATAGACCAGCCCAAACTGTCTCACAGAGATCTGCAAGGAGGAAAAAGCTCGTAGGTTGGCTTCCAGCAATTGCACAGCCTGTACGGGTTCCCACCTGTCCTCACATATTCCAGGGCAGAAGACCTTTGGACAGAAGACCTGTGTCCTCAGTCTTGTTTTAGATGCGTGGCCCTTTTTGTCATCCTCTTTCTCTTGTTTTTGGCTCCAGGTTCATGGGGTCCCTTCCTCTATGCTCCCTTCAGCCCATCATGCCCAACACTGCACTTGTAGTGCAAGGTCCACATTCATTCCTCTGCTGATGACACCGAGGGGAACAGAGGACAGGGCAAGTGCTCAGTTGCTGGTATGAGAAACAGAAAGTTTTTAACCCAGAGCAAAATTCAATGAATCAGTAAAAAGGCTTGATTTTTGACTGAACTCCTTCTGGCAATGCCTACTGCCTTTGCACATGATTTATGACAGAACTTTACTGTAGTTAAGTTCCCACTAACACTCACTTTTTGCAAGAATCTAGAGCTGGTTTGAAAGACAGTCCCCTCCATGACATGGAAAATATGGTCACATTTTTCCATAATTTTTAAACAGATCTAAAAAGAGTCAAAAAATATTTGGGTCTCTTGGTTTTTTGAAAAGAAAACCTTTTTTTTTTTTCTAGTTGAATCCTTAAAATTGATTGCCAAAACCCCAAAGCTTTTGGATTTTTGTCCAAAAAATAGTACAATTGTGTTTTGAGGTATTCTTTTGGCAGGAAAACAACATTTTGAGGCAAGCAGATGCTTTCTGTAGGAAAACGTCATCTTGTCAAAAGCACAATCTTCCTTCTTAAGGGACATTTGTGCCAGAAAGCATTCAATCAGCTCTGTTAGCATCCCTTGTTCTCTTCCAACGATAAGCGACATGGCGACTATTTTTAAAAAGATGAATCTTCCAAGGATAGTTACTGAGGAATCATGAATTTCTGATCATATCAGGCCTTGGTACATAGGATTACGAAGGGAGACAGTCTTATATTCCAAACCATAGGATCCACCTATAGCACGGCGTGCAATAGCTGTTAATAAAGTGACTCCATACTTAAATACAATTCCTCTGTTGTAAAAATATATATTTCCTCGGCGGGACGTTGTGGTTACTTTAAGAAGCTGGAAGACATCAGAGCATCACTTTCCAAGCTTGGCATTGAACAAGAAGCCACCAGTATTAAATCAAAGTGCTTCTTTCTGGCAAGCAAAGCAAGTGTAATGAAAATTCCAGCCTTGATCCTCTGCCAGTGGTAGGCAGCAAATTGAGTGCATGCCTACCACTCCCAAACTGAAGTCCCTCAGTCTTGACCGGGATGCCAACTACCAGAAGTACAAAAGATGAAAACAGTCTGCCAGACACAGCAAACCAGAGCACTCTCTTCATTAAGAGGAGCTTATTACTTTCTTCTAGCTCCACCCATGAGCAAATCCATCCTGCTCGATCTTGTTGGGACTAACGAAGTGAGGCTGACTGCTCATGGTGAACTTGGTATTCCAGGAAAGCTTTTGAGGTGTCTCCTCCAGCCACCAGGACCTCCCCCCTAAAAGATGCACATTCTTTCCAACTGCAGGGTACAAGATCACTGCAGTTATAAAGGTGAGATCCAGTGAGGCTGGCTAGAGAATCAAGGAGAAACGTCATCGGTGCAGAGGGGACCGGATTTGGAGAGGAGACAGGTTCACCAGGCTGGGTTGCTTTCTCTCAGTCTCAAAGATCTGAGTAATATCAATTATTAAGAGGAAGTGAAGCTGCCTTTCTTCAAAGAAATAATATCTTACTGGTGGTACGTGGCATATACGCTGCAGCTGGTGCTGTGGGGCTGTAGCAGACTGTCTGCCGCGCTGACATGGGCAGCTCCTCCTCCACTGGTGATAGCAGGAGCCACGGTCCAACCACTCCAGACAGTAAGGAGCCTGAAATATCTACCTGTCCCACCAAAACAGGCATCACAGCAGTCACAAAAGTTAAGTGGGGAATTTGTGTTTGAAAGCAGTATTCAGATCACCTGCCTTTTGATGCTGAGATACTCTGAGATTTCCCATCTCACTGACGAGTCCCCTCCACCCTAGGCTTCCTCTCATCCTTATCCTCTGTCTACACAAAAAACACATCCACGCACACCTACATTGAACGGTGCTTGTCCCACCACCTGCTCCTGCGTTGGTCACCTGAGCCCCAAGCCTGGCCCAAGCCATCTGATGGGAGAGGGGCAAAGATGAAATCTTTAGTTAGCTGGAGAGAAGCATACTTTGCCTTCCTATGCCTTATGTCTCCTGAACAACTCCACCGAGGCTACAGAATTGCTCCAAATTAATAGCAATGGGTCTAACAAGTGAGCTTTTCCTGCTGGCTTGATGCAGCCACAGTTAAAAGCTTGGGAATATTGCTACGGTACTGGATGCAGGAGGGGGGGCAAGGAGAAGGTTTTCGAAATGGCTCAGCCCTGTTTTCTTAGGGACTGCAGTAAGAACAAGGTTAGATCTACACTGAGTGCTTTTGAAGGTGCCATCCCACATTGAACAAGAAAGTGAGGCTTTGAAAATACTGAACAAAACAGGGACCTTTGAGATTTTTGTCTGAAAGTTGTATGAACAGCTTATCCCAATTAGTGAGCACCCCCTTTAGAAAACACCAGCAGCTGTCTTTATCTATACATTTATTTCAAGAAATGTGGTCATTTAATAATTAATGTCTATAAGTGCCTAGCTATGAAAATGCAAAATGAAATATTAAATAGAGTCAGTACCGAATGGGAGGACTTCCGAAAGGGAACGAATGAGAGCCATGTCACTCACTATTCCCAGGGAACAGCCCCAAGGATCTAGAGCAGAATGAATCCAGGTGGATGAATATGAAGTGCTTGGCAGCAGAAGACAAGGTAGGTCACTGATATTATTGTCAGAAGCCCTGGCCCCTTGCAAAGCAGGACATACATGAGACAAATCACTCCCAGCCGCTGCTGCCTTGTCCAGCCATCCTCTGCCCCCAGGAACAGGCACTGCCAGCAAATAATCCCAGCAGACGGGTGCTACAGTGCTGCGTGCGGAGGGCTAGGAGCAAACGCAGGCACGCAGAGCGTGAGGAGAAGCCTGCAAAACAGAAGGATGTGGCTCTTAAGCAGGACACACGGCAGCCATTTCCAGCAGGTAGCAGGAGCTGATCAAAACATGAGGGAAAAGTAAAGACATTTTGCATTGACCATGAGCAGAAGAAGGAAACAGCTCTGGGCCCAGGGCAGCTTTGCCTCGCTAGGGTTTTATAGTCCAATTCCACACATTGATAAGCACTTCCTTGAAAGTAAGAAAAGACTCTGGAATCCCACTTCATAACCTGGGGCCAAATTTTCAGCTGGCTGAAATCTCCATAAGCCCAACCCAGCAAACTTACAACCAGCTCAGATATGTCCTGTGCAGCCTGAAAATCAGAACCTCCACCATATGTTTGCCCTCCAACTCCTCACAACGAAGGAAAGCATGAAGTATCTGAATCATCCCCAGCCAACTGCTGATTCGTAATTTTTTGTATTTATTTCCAACTCCAGGATTAAGAAAATGACTCCAGTACTATGACATCCATACAATTAAATGTATCGTTTTCCCATCAACTGCCTGGCTGTGCCAAGCTGGGCAGCTCAGGTCCTGTCGCCATATGGAATGCATCTTTGCCTACACAAGACTCAAACGTGACAATTGGAAATGGGCTGGGTTTTCCCCCCACTCCCATAAGAAACAGAGCACCCTGGAAGCATTTAGTGGGGCTGAGTGGACTTCACTGTATTAGCAGAGCGAAGGGTATTTATCAGCCCTTTCAACCAAGTCTGAACCATGAGCTTTAACTGATAGCCCTCATGGGAGGTGGTGTGAAGGGACTCATGTGGGTCTTGTGCAAGTCTTCTTGTCCTAAGCTCCATGGTAGCTTCTAGGACCCTGATTAGGGATCTGCTCCACCACGTGTATCTCCCCTCCAGCCACATCCTGGCAGAAAATGTCACACAGGAAGATCCAAAATTTGAGAAATTACGGAATAGTCAGTCTTTATGGCCATTTGGTTGGGACTTTCCTAGACACCTATCAGAGTTGAGGTGAATCCCGATTCTTTTAAAGACCTGTAAGAGCTCCATTTCAAAGCAATACAACACACAATTCCCCGAAAGCCATTTGAAGGCCCAGCCTTTGCTCCCTATCTGCTTTGCTAAAACAGAAGGCGTTCTCCAGTAAAACAGCACCATGAAGGTCTAGTTGCAAAGCAAGTGCTTGGCACAGTGCAAAAGAGCACAAAAGGACTGTTCCTTTCGTAGAGTTACTGCCGATCCTGCTCATCTCATGCCCATCTTCCAGCAGATGTTCTCCAGAGAAAAGGGGACTTTCTGCTCTGCAGGGCAAACTGCGCTGCCAAGGCTGAGCAATGGCAGTTGCTTTCACAGGGATGGATGTGATAGAGGAATTAACCTGAGCTGCACTGCACTTGCTGAACCAGACCTGGCCTTCTCTTTTGCAACCTCCTGAGATGACCTTGATTTTACTCATGTTCTCACTGCTCCTGAGGTTGGGTTACACCCTTGATTCTGGACTCTGTTGTAAGTCTCCTGTGAATAACAGTGTCAGATCTTCACAGAGCTATCTCAGGAATGTGGCCAGGCTGATCTCCATGCTTACTCAAGGTGACATTGATTCATTCTCCCTCTCACTGGCCTGATTACATTATGAGAATGTGCTTCATAACATCCTCGCTCATCCACCATCACCACCCGGCTCCCATACCTGACCTTCACCTTTGTCAGCCCACCACTCTGGTGTTTAGGGTTTTCTCATCAACAGCACATGCAACCAGATGCACTTAGGGTTTGGGAGCAGGCTGACAGATTACATTTAGAGAAGCATCAGAGGTCAGGTTTTGAACTGAGGTCCTATCCCTACACTCCAATCTTTTCATGTTCACACATCAATGCAGAAACCAGGCGTACCTTCAGGGAAGGCAAAAGATTTGGGGATGGGAGGACCATCCCGAGGTTCAGAGCCCAAGATCTAGCCAAAGGGGGAGAACTGCATCTTAAGCGATTTGCAGGAAATCATTTCCAATCCCAAATCCCTCATATGGGACTGCAGCCTACTGCCTGTTTATGGCCTGGACACACACCACCTCCCTAAGTATCTATGCTCAAGGCAACACTGAAAACAAGACATGTCTTCTTAACCATAGAGCTGATCTATTTATAGTATGTGGCTGAAAGGTGTTCAGGCAAAGACTAGGGTTTGTGAAACACACCCAGGTCTTGTTTTTTTCCAGGCTTCAGGGGAGAGCTTAAATAAAGGATCCAGCTTTGGAAAAAGAAAAAAAGCAAGGAAAAAACAAACTGATAGATATCTGGAGTGCTGAAGAAGGCTCTCTCCTCGGGCTGACCTAGTTACAGTGTTTGGGGAGAGCACTGCAATCCTGTTCAACAGGAGGAACAAGCAGCCGAGGACTGAATTCAGCCTCGGAGTAAACAAACACAGCTCTCACCATGTGAGCTCTGCACGTTTCCAGCAGATCTCCATCTGATCATGACCATCAAGAGCTGAAAATGTACCATCCAGCATGGAGCAAGTGTTCCTGCCCACGCAACACCAGGAGAGCTCAGACAGAGCATCCCCACAGGTAATTTATGTGCTCGTGGCTGAAGGCGGGCAGCTCTCCCCTGTCCAGCCCTGCGGCTCCTTGTGCGGTTCCTGTGCGCAAACAATAAGGAGGACAAGCAGACAGGCAGTGCCTCTGCCAAGGCAAACAGCAGCCGCAGCAGCCGTGCCTCCTCCCTGCTCCATGTGTGGCCCTGGAGACGCGAGTGCCACTCCGCAGCCCAGGCTCAGGTCAAAGATGCCGGGGCAGAGTTGTGCCCAGCTTTGGCTGTGGGTGTTCCTCACCGTGGGGCAAACGAGGTTTTGCATGAAGCTCACAGAGGCGCGAGGGTGGAAGGGAGGGCGAGACCAGCCACGTGAAGCTCCTGGCCACTTGCTGGGGGCAAGGGCTGCCAGGCTCTGCAAAAGGCTCTGTAAAAGGCTCTGCAAAGCCACCTGAGTATTGGTTTGACTCTTCGGTACAGCAGGGTTCATGTTTGGAGATATTTCTTGGGTTTTTTGGCCCAGGGACTGAAAGGAGGAAGCAGAGCAGGTAAAGCCTGTGTCTGCAGATGTGGGGGCATGAATCAGATCTGAGCTCATGCCAAAGGCCACCTTCTTACAGCCTGGGTAGGGGAATCTAAGATGGAAGGACACAAACACTACCTTCATTATATGACACTCGTCAGGGAAATCAACCAGCTTCAGCCTGGCTCAGACAAGCAACTCTAGCTCTCAGCAAATCTCCTTCTAGCATGGAGCAAGGAAAACACCAAAAAACCTTGGAAACTAACTGAAACTCTAGTTCACTGCCTGTACTCTCCCAAATGCTGACAGAAGGGCTCGTCTTCAAGTGAAATAAATGCTGAAATGTCAACAAGATTCCTGCAAATCAAACCTATTTTTTAAGTTTAAAAAAGCAGGAACTAAAAGTGGTGACCACAGGACTTTCTTTGCAGGTTGAAATCCATCCACAGGCTGTCCTGGGAGAGCTGGGGCAAAGCGCAGGTTTGATTAGACACTGACAAACAAAACTGCTAGGATTTTTTTATACTCAGCTTTATCTCTTTCAACTCACTACTAAGAACCTTTTTCCAAAACCAATTTCAACTGAAAATCATGCTATTTACAGTAAAAGATGTCAGTCTGAATGTTTCCTGAGATCTGGCTTTTGTTCATTTAAGGTCACACCTTACTTCTAAAAGGCAACGTTTCGTAATGCAAGTTGCCCTGGGTATTTTGGCACAAAGCCTTCCAGTTGTGAACACAGGGTAACACGGGCAACACAGAGGCAAGACAAACAAAAAGGTTGTTTTGGAAACATGTGAGTTTAAATCAGCGGTTTGGCTATTGGGCTGGATCAGAGATGAGTCGTGCAGTTCTTGCCCAACGCAGAACAAACTGGGGAAAATTATCTCTGATAAAAAGAGGCCAGAGGCATGAATTTCTGAACTGAAATAAATAAAGTCAAAGTGAAGAAGTCAGGGTGAAGCTACTGGACTCTCAGGAAGGGGTCAAAGAGGAGAAAGCTAGCGAGTCACAGACAAAACAAGCCCCAACATCTCTATCGGCGAGGCCTTGGAGAGATGCCGTGTACTGTGAATGCCACCTCCCAGGTCAGTGTCCTTCAATTCATGACCAGGACAATTTGTACTGTTATTTTTGCTGCAAGGGATGTGCACTCTGGACTGAGAAGAAACCCAGTGTTTGCTGCAACAGCCTCCCCTTCCCGATAAGAGCTGCCCTTGGGACAGTCCCATCGGTCTCCTAAACAACCAGACCTCCTGTTAGACCTCAGTGGGACCCCAGTAAACAATTTATTTCCTATCAGGTCTTAAGACAGTTCATAATATGCCAGTAGACTGCAGCACATTCTGCCACACCAAAGCCACATTTCTATTAATATCTTCATGCCCTCCTCCCCCACCAAAACCTGATCAGTTTTTCTTCTTTATAAGCACAGAAAAACCTGGCCAAACGAAAGTAAAGGCTGAGGAGAAAAGGCAGGACTTCTCTTCACATCTGAACACTGAAATATCTCATGCTCCTTCAGGAATCTTGGCAGTCTTCAAACTTTGTCTATATCCCATGCTATTTGGGGTTTGCTCTGCAGTGGGTCCCCAGAATAGCGCAATATTAAGAAAAGAAAGAGAAAAAAACCCCAAAAGTACAGCTCCCCATTACTCAAAAATAAAACCAGATTCTTTCTCTTTTAACAAAATCTCATCAATTCAGATGAAAAATGTAAGTTTGGAAAGAAAATATGTGGCCTGCTGATAAGAAGATTTGGATTTCTCTTTATTAAACAAACCAACCAGGCTGTATTGAAACTTTCCATCCTTTTCTGCATTTTCTTTTGCTGCTCAGCTTCAGACTGCATCCACACAGTTTGGACCCCTCAGTTTGAAAACCCACAGACGGCTTGCTAAACGTACCTTAGAGCTGTGCCCAAGGCCCTCTTCCCCCATTACCCCTGTCCCATATTTATGGGGCTGTAGAGAGCCAGCTGTACCCTATGGACCTTAAATATCCCTGCTGGGCTGCTGATGCTGCCTCGAGAGAGGTCTCATTCTGGGCGAGCTCGTGCCTTTGTCACCCGCATCATGCTCTGGCAGCACCCTTTTCCCTCCTGCAGCTCCAGCGATGGACCCTGAAGGCTGCTTGTTCTGCCAACCAGCTGATGTCTCCATGGCTACAGGCTGGCCAGGGCCCATTTGGCCACTTGCTTCCAAGAGAACCGTGGAAGGCAAACCCCTCAACTGCAGAACTGATCACTGGGGTCTTCATGGTGGAGTTTGACTCCCACATGGGGGCTGTGATTGACTGGTCTGCACCCACCAGGGGGTCTAAGGTACGGGTGCTTACATTCAGCACAAACCCAAGCACATGAAGACAAGAACAAGACCAGGGAGTGGCAGGTGTCAAACATGCCCAAGACCTTCTGCTGACATCCAACCCCTTTCTTCTACTGCCTGTAAGCGTGGTGTCCACAACCCAAACCCACCTGGGAACCCATGGCAGCCCCAGGGTGCTGACACCAAATGCCACCCACGAGGCAGCTGTACCACGGGTAAAGCCCTGTTTTTCTTTGCGGGTCACTGAGAAAGGAAGATCCTTTTTTGCTGACAATGAACAGGCAGTTTGTCCTTGCTCAGCACAGAACGTGCCTCCTGCTGCCCCGTGTCATGTGTGAGAGCAGGGGTGGCACAGTCTGCCCGAAGCCTGATAAAGGCACGCCGTGCAGTCCAAACAAAGATAACTCCGGGGGCATCAGGTCAGAAAATGCTGAGGTTTTCCCTTCAGGGTGAGCCCCTGGAAAAGAAGAGCCAGACTCATTTCAGGCTGAGTGGGAACTTGTAAAAAGAGCCTTTCTCCATGCCCACTGGGATGCTAAAAGCTTACAGCAACTTTCCCCAAAACAAAAAGCAGCAATGAGTGAAAGCGCATAGAATGGAGTGTTCCAGGCGGCAGAGCACCCACTGGTAGGGAGCGAATCAGCGTTGATCAAAGAGAAAGGGTAAGCCCTGAGCAATGCAAAAGCCAGTCCCGCTGTTCCTCCCCAGCAGCCAGGACAGGTCGCACCAGGAGGCAGCTGGGAACTTTCTACTGGAGTTGTTTTTCTCTGACAGAAAATAACATTTCTACAAAGAGAAACTATGTTGTGGGAAACGCTTTTTTCCCTCCAACGAAATTGAATTTTTCATCTGGCAAATCAAAACGAAGCATTTCCTTTTGGACTAGTTTAAGCCAAAAAGGAATGTTTCATCTTGTTGGAATTACCTGAAATGCTCTATTTCAAAACGGGGCTCTAAAATATCCTGCTCGATTTTCCTGTTGTTATATTATCTAATGGAAAGTTCCTTCTCCCACATGCTCCTCTTTTCCACCTAGGACTGAGCCTCCCTCAAAACTACTTCTCCCTTCAAATCCCCCTCCCACCAGCACCAGTACCATGCGCTTGGGGAGCCAGTTCACCCCACCAGACCGCCGGCGCAGAAAATTTCTGAGCAAACATCTCAACAACTCAGCACAGCAAAGCAGAAGATTTGACCCATACTTGCAGTATCTTCCATCCCCCAAAGCTATCTTTTCAACTATATCTAATGTTCCTTTAAAAAGTCTTTCGGCTCCATTAATAATCTAAACAGATACTGGGGGTCTAATTAGCAGGCTAATTGGAGAGCACAGTTAGGCATGTACTCCGGCAAAAATCACACCAAATATTTCTTCAGCGGGAACGAGCAAAGAAGAAACACTTGTTTGCACCTAAGACCTTGTTTTTCTCACTGATTTATAGGCAAGGTGTCAGCCACACAAACAGAGCCTTGGTGCAAAGCAGTATTTGACCATAACAAGAAATAGCCAGGCTGAGGAACACCTAATGCCTCGGCTTCACCAGCAAGGATTTTATACAGGCATACATTAATTTCACATCCCACCCATTATTTAAAACAACTTTCCAAACAGCTTTCCAATTTCTATGGCCTTGGGAGGGAGGGTTAATTTTATAAGAGTTTCCAGAAGTTTCAATTATGTCATGTATGTGTCACACAAATGTACAGCGCAGGAAATAGCTGAATTTCAACACCTAAAATGAAAATTTTTCCAGGGTAGCATTCCCCTTCACAGCCTGAAGGAAAACATCCTCTTGTTTCACTCCCAGAGGTTAGCTTTAGGTGAGAAATCCTACCAGAGACTGCAAGGTCCTGATAGCGTAGATCTGCTACAGCGTTAAGTGCTCTCTCTACCACTATAAACTCCTGTCCGCACACACACACACCCCATCTCTGCAAGCAAATAATTCTAATTAAACACCAGCTTCTCTGCCTGGGAGTCTGAAAGTATTACAGAAGCACAGAATGTTGGGGGTTGGAAGGGACCTCTGTGGGTCACCCAGTCCAACCCCCTGCCAAAGCAGGGTCACCCAGAGCAGGCTGCACAGCACCGCGTCCAGGCGGGTCTTGAATATCTCCAGAGAAGGAGACTCCACAGCCTCCCTGGGCAACTATGTTCCTATTCTGCAAATGTGTTTGGGGCTTTACCAATACCTAAGTCTGCTCAAAAACTGGAATTTCCATTTCCCTGCCTGTTTTGGTCAGTTCAGCCTCAAATTGCCTCCTGCTTCATGTCCTCTTTGAGCCAGGTGTCCTGCCCCGGCCATGCCCCAGCCGCTCTCACAGCAGCAAAGTCAGGGCATGTCCCCAGGGATGTACTTCAGGTCACGGGGTGGCTCTCAGGCAGTAAACATGGATTACCCTTGCACTGAAATTTTTCCATTCCATTTGAGAAACGAGATGTTTCACTAAATCCTGAGTGAAAGACGTTGGCATGTTTTTCCTGATGGGAATTTGTTTTTTAATCAAAGTTCTAATTTTGTGGGAAACATGTTTTTTCTACTGAAACCCCCCCAGCAGCAAAATCCTTGGCAAGCTTCGCTGCTGGCTATTATATCAAGGCCACGTATGACTGATTTTAAAAGATGCCACAGCCCTAGGAACACCACATGGCATTCACAGCACCACGGGTGCTCCAGCGCTGCGGAAAGGCTGACAAGCACGTGTGAGCCTGGTGCGAAAATCCATCGCTTTATTAAACGCAAGTGCTCTGCCAGACCGTGTTCGTTCGTACTCAGAGATACGTGTGACTGGCAGGGGACACGCTCGGGGGCTTAAAGGATAATAGACACAAGTAGCACAATGCATCTTCGCAGCACAGTCGAGCACATGCCACCAAATATATATATAAATATATATATATATATATTTTACAAACAAAAGGCATTTTTTTTGCACAAAGACTCTGCGTGCTGCAGACAGTCCAGGTGGTCGTAGGCTCGCAGCTCGCCTGGATCATTTTTGGCTGTGGAGCTGGGCAGTGTCAGTCTTCACTGAGATGCAGAAACACCTACATGTTTTGACAGCCCCTTCCACTGCTCATCTGAATTTCATGCCGTGCGCTTCAGGCTGTGCCAGTGCACGCTTCCAGGTAAGGTCTCTGCTGATTCCTCTCACTCAGAAACACAGCAAAATGGCCGTGCGCAGAGCATTTTAACTTGCCTGCCTCTAGCCCTTGGTCTTGGGAAGCTATCAACTGCCCGGCTGTAAATAGTGTGACGTCTTGTGACATTTTCCAGCCCTTTTAAAACAAATCTCATCTCTTTTTTTTTTTTTTTTCCCCTAGAAGTCATTCCTCATAGCCCTAGGAGACACATTAGGGGCAAGTTTTCTTTTGCAAAGCAGGAGCCCTTTCCAGCACATCGTAGCTGTGCGAGAAAGCCCTGCCTTTTTCCCGAGCTCTCGGGGGATGACGGCCCTGTGGTGGCTCCTCTCACTCAACCCATTTGTTCCTTCCTGCCCAGTGGTGCTGCAGATTTGCAGTGTCTGTTCTGGGCGGTATTAATTGGGCAAGGCATCATGAAGAGAGACAGATGCTTTGGTTTAAAAGAAAAGAAAAAAGAAAAATCAGTGCCTAAACAAGGGATTTGTCTTTGCCCTGTGATGTTCCCAGTCTGTGCAGGGGGTACCAGCCCGGGCTTCTGGGCCAAAGGATTAAAACAGACCAGAAGGAATATAACCTAGGAACCTACTAACCTGCTAAATTCTCAATAAAAGATAACTAGTTGGAGCATTCCTCCCAGCTGCAAAGCTCCACTCCTTTATCTTTGCGTGCATCAACTCCTCTGCTCAGTCCTGCAGTCACTTCACGTGCAATTTAGCCATGCTTTTCCTTCCGACGCAGAGCCCCAAGAGCAATTAAAGACTAACTGGGGTTGACAGATGTTACTAACATGCAACCCAGCCATGGAAACAGCAACTTGGGCAGATGCAGAGGTGCAGAGGAGACAGCTCTGCATCTGCGGACTTCAGGGAGACGATGAGGTGAAGCAGGGGCCAGAGCAGGGCTGTGCTTCAAGGCTGTATCTGCGCACTGATGGGAACTCAGACCCGCTGATCCTCTCCTGAAGAGAGCCAGCCCCTAAACTCCCCAGGCAGGGAAACCCACCCATGTGGGGGACCAGCTCAGCCCACCCTTGAGCTCTGGCTCTGCAAGCATGGGGGGGCTCAGCCAAAAAAGTCGCTTGTCCCTGTCCCGGCCACGCGAGTTTGCTGGCCATTCCCGTGGGCAGCACAGGCGCAGCCGGTTCGTTAACTCACCCAGCCGCGCTGCTGCCGCTCGCCATCAACGCCAGGCACGGATCTCTCCACCAAAGCAAAGCCGGCGAAGTCAAGGGCTTTGTCTAATATCAGATAGTAGGTTTTAATTAAAAATACCCAAGCTAATGAACAGTGTCCGAATTCTTTTTTGCATCACTTTGAGTTTGAGATTAATCTGAATGCATAGTTTACACTACAGCTTCCAGCAAGAGCAAGGTTGGTTGGTGTAACCATTACTTTTCCTTTCCTACCGCTCAGGCTTTCAAGTGCCAGGAGTTAGATTTGGAGCAAATCCCCAGTGCAAAGCAGGCCCCGAGTTTATCTGTCACTCCTGCAACTGACTCTATGCTGGTCTCTAGGTTTTCTGATTTCCTTTATATATTAAATATGCAGCAGCTCTTTGGATTCTGTAAATATGGTCCAAGAAGAACTGTGCAATGGCAACAACTTTTGGCACAAACACATTTGTCATCCACCTCTCAGCACTTCAATGGTCTTTTGATACCATTAACTACCACATAGCCCTTCTTTTCCCCCCCAAGATGGAGGGGTCGAGGAGAACCAGGCAGCAGCAATTCTGCACCAACTGGAAGGGCACGGAGCTGGCAGGAGGCTCGCACAGCCGCCTGGGCAGCAAAACCCTCTGGGGAGCAAGTCCTTCAAAGGGCTTGGAGAAACTCCCTTTCACTCGTGAGCAAGCCCTCGTGTGATTTCTGGCATGGGTTTACACCAGCTCTGATTCTGAAGGTTGCACTGGGCCACCAAGCTGGGGTTGCCAGACCCCAGCAGAGAGCAGGGATTCAGGGAGGTGTCCAGAAGCTTGCAAAGAGGCTTTTGAAAATGCCGAAGCTGTTGAGGTCTCAGCTGCCTGCCTTGTGCAGGCACTTCTGGAAAGCCCCCTGAATGTTTAATCAGTGCATGAGCTACATGCTGGTGCTTGGCAAGCATGAAACCTTCCTCTGGTGTGTCGTGAGATCCCAAGGTAATAACTCAGCCAGCAAAAAAGTCACTCTCCTTAGTCAACACAATTACATGCCATCTGTATTCAGGATTGTAATATTCAAGGTGTCAACTCTGACCATGTAAAGAGAGAGGAACCAGGAGCATCAGGGCCACGTGGTGCCTCTGGGCTCTGCACACCTCCAGCACCGCAGCTCCAGGATAGATTTGCAAAACAGACCCCAGTTTGGCTCGGTTCAGCCCCAAACCTTCCCCATCTAACAAGTCCAGTGTCCAGCAGGGCACCTGGTGTCCCAGCCAGACTGCGATGAGCCCTGAAAGCACAAAACACCATCACGTCAGACGAATGTTGTCATTCCCAGCAGCCAGGTTACATTTACAAACGGCTGATTGGCAACTGAAAGTGAGAAATGAAGCCACCAAGACTGCTGCCTCCTGTCCCAGCAGCACATCTCCGCTGCTGGCAGATGACAGGGGCCAGCGGTCCCCTCCCACACGGTGACTGGGGCAAACCCTGCGCAGCCGAGGGTGGGATGCACACGCACTGTTATTCTCAGTAATGAGATGCCTGTCAACATATAAACCAATTAGGTGCAGCTTTTGTGTTCATAACAAGGCTGGGCAAAATGCTTTCTATGAGCGAGTGCTTTCAAGTGAAAAACAGCTTCTGAAAGAACCTGACAGTTTGCACATGAGGTTTCAGTTTGCTCAGCGTTTGGTGTTTTTTTTTTTTAATTCAAGTAATGAAAATTCTCACATTGTTTCAAACCAAGAGACTGTGTCTCGGCTTTCAACAGTCCTTCCCTCACACACACACACACACACACACACTCAGTTGCTTTTAGTTTTTCTCCCTTTTCCTTCTTTTTCTCTTTTTGAATCACAGGAGAAAGATGGAAAAAGGGAAAAGAAGAAAAACCATGTTCAAGAGGAACACACTGGAAACAACTGTTTTCTTCATTTTAATCAAATGAACTTATTTCAAACCAATATTTGTGTGTGTTCCCATGTACTACAAAGCAAGATCCACCTTTTCATGTGGGAAATCTTTATCATTCTAGTTTCAGTTTTCCAATTACCAGTCATCCACTGGCATCACAGACAAGCCTTTACCTTAAAGATAAACCCTGAATTCTGGCTTAAATAAGGGATGAGGAAATGTAGGCACCCTTGTACTCTGCCTGTGACTACAGCTCCTCCCAGACTGGTTTTGTCCCAGGTGCAGAAGCTGAAGAACAGCAAATTCGTCCCACATATTATTCAGCTTTTCAGAGGACAACATGAACAACTCGTGTTTACTCTAAATGGAGATATCAACCAAGTTTTGCATTTGGGCTTCAAGCACGGAGGCCGTGTGATTGACATTAATAAAAAACCAAAGATGTTCCCTGAAATACGGATGCAACAGCCCTGGTGCAGCTCCCCTCTCCAGGCACAGAAACGTCCCGGAGAGCGACGTTATGGCTGTGCAGCTGCAAAGCCTGACTGTTCCTTGTCACAGATACACGAGAATTACAAATATTAGGAGTCCTGATCATCACCCTCTAGTGGCTACTCAGCCCGGGACCCTCGGCACGGGATCTGCACTGCAACAAGGCAGCAGCGCGTTCGGAGAATTGCGGATAGCAAGGAGGAGCCTCGGAGGAAGCCGAGTTTGCGACGAGATGCTGGTGCAGAGCCCCGTTTGCACAGCTTGGAGATTAAATACTCGCAGCAGCTCAATTTGGCTGGCTAAGCGCTGAAGCTCTCCCTCTCCCCGAGACGCTTGCAGGTGGCCCTAAATCATCATGCGGCATCTCAGAATAACTACAGAGCGTAATGCGTTGAAAGCAGATGATGTCTGAGCCATCTGCACTGCGTTACAGAGAAGTCAGCAGCATTGCTGGGGTTGTAACCGCAGCATCAGCACCGCCCTGGGCCTTTCCAGGCTGGCCGGATACCCACGGGTGTTTGTGCAATGGGGATGGGGTGAAAGATCACCTTGAGAAAAATCTGTGCTGTTTACCAGCTGGTCAGGGACCACAGCAGAGCTATTTTGTAATCAAAGGCAAAATCACACGCCCTGGCACCTGAAATCCCCTTTCAATAGATTCATAAGCTGCAGAGACACATTTACTGTGGAAAGCTGTTTTGGTTTAGAGATGGATCAGCTTGAGCAGGGCACAGCAGCGCCTTGCCCCAGGACCCAGCCTGACGTCCTCCCTGCAGCAGCAGAGCGATGCCGGGCACCCGGCGGTCTCTGCGGGTTTTGCTCCGGGCCCACCTGTTACAGCTGAAGGGGTTTTGTTCCACCTTCCAGAATGACAAAACTGGGGGGAGGGAGGTCTGAAACCTACCCACATGTTTAAAGGAAAACCCTTCCGTCACAAGAAATAGCAACATGTGCAAAAGCGATTTCCAGAAACAAGTGGAATCCAGTTCCCTTTTTATACCACGACAGCGAGGAGACACAATAGCAGCAGTACAGGAAAGCAGGAGGAGACAGAGGACTTGGGACTCATGCTTGGTGCCTGGAGCCAGCGAAGGTGCTCAGAAAGGAGCCTGGCGAGCATCAGGGAGGCTGCACGTGCGGAGTACCCCTCTACAGAGGACCAGCAAGGCGCAATGAGACACAGCAGCTCTTGCTCAGGCTCATCTCCGCAAGGCTTCTCAGTTTTGCATGAGGAAAGAGCAAGCGAAGGAGAGGGGCCAAGGGGCTGACAGCAATACGTACCTATGTATGTGAACAAATAGATTTCAATTAAAACAAAAAAAAAGAATCAGTGAAGGTCTGTACAGCATGAATGACCTAGGGAATTCCCAAGGGCTGCCTTGAAATCCAAAGTGGTGTATTTTGAAATGGACACAGACCTTGGCGGGAAGTGGGGGAGCAGACAGTAATGGTTTAATAGACTGTGGCATGGCCATAAAAAGAGAAAAAAAAGAAAGGGGAAAAAAGAAAAAGCAGATGGCAGCCCCTTCGCAGGAGCCATAAAATTTCATGGTGTATTTTCTATCCATGGCTTCACTGTAATTCAAGCCTTGGGGGCCAACTTTCTCTGGCAGTGGTTACTGAGGGGCCTTGGAGGGCAGCAGTTACAAAGGGTGGACACTTCTTGGGCCTGCTGACCAAATGCTCCCTTTTGGGCCAGAACAGAAAATAAAAAGCAAATCGTTTCAGAGAAACACCTGGGACACTTCCCAAATGCAGCCTCAAAGCAGCAGGTCAGAACCCCAGAAATGACATCAGGAAAGCCCAAAAAGTTCCTAGGAAATAGAAACAGAAAAGGAGGCTCTTTGCATCTGCAGACAGAAAACAAAGCTCAATGGAGATCTCCTGTCCCTCGACATAGCCCTCATCTTGCATGAAAACACATTTTAACTTCCAAAGTCATGTCCTGCCAGGGTCACTGGGCTCTTGGGAAGGACACGCGGTCAGGTCAGGACTACATGTGTCTTACAGGAAAAGCTCTTAAACCTCCACCTTTTTCTAGCGACTGTGCTTAAACACTACCCCATGATCCAGGCACTTGTCTCTAAATACGATCTAAACAAGGTCCAACTCAAGGCCATATCTAGATTTGACTTTGGCTCATTATCATGAAAGATTTGAACCAAGATCCCAGATACGAATGCAAACAAGACAGACTATAGAGGTTAACATGTACATTTTTTTGTTCCATCTCCGGTTATTAGCAGCACCCTGCACTTCACTCTGAGTCTGGGCCAGTTCTGGTGGAGTTTCAAGTTTGCAGTTTGCCTGTTGCCGAAGTCCACCCTCGGTGTTGTCGCTTTTTTGTTTGACCCCATGTAACAGCACTGTGTAAACGGAGCACCCAGCAAACATCAGCACAGGTAACCTGGCCCCAGATTGCTCATTTCTCATTGCTTGCAGGTGCAGGAGAGCATCATCAAACCCAGAAACACAACACACCTTCCGCTGTTTCATCTTCTCCTAGCTCACGGTCATTTGGGATGTGAATACAACACAAGAAATTAAATGTTAATCTGTCTGTGATACATAAATAAAACAGAGCAGTTACTATGCTGGAAGAAAAAAGGGGAGGAATTATTTTAATTTGATGTATCTTGCAATTGTGTTTTGACACTGTGGCTCAAAGATTAAGCATTCCATGCCCATTAGAGATAAAAAGCAATAATGAGAAATGGATGCAATGAAAACTTGATATTTCTTCTACCTGTTTCCCACTGGAATCATTGCTGTGTGCAACATAAGGAGAGAAAGGAAGGGGAAAAAAAATAAAGCTTATGAAGCTGTGTGCTTCAGTTACATTTATTCTAAATATTCGAAGATTTGTCTCTAATAGTTTTGCAAAACTATTTGTTTCCTAGTGATATCAAAACAGCTTGGAAGATGGGAAATATTTTCTGAAGTATTAATGAATTTAAGAAGCAAAGCTGCATTTTAAAACCTCACCACTCTGCACAGTGCTCAGTCAGAAGCACTTCCAGGATCTTCACACAGACGCTTGAACTCTTTGGTGAAATGTGCCTGTGTGGGATTTAATTCTTTTATTTTCGTAAATAGTGCAAAGCTTATGGTTAATGACAATCCGACTCAGGGGCTGCAAGTGGCCAGTCTCACACAAACCTGGGGTGAAAAAAGAAGGGGTTAAGATCTTAGAGCCAGAGATCCTGGCAGCAGCAGGAGCCAGGCGCGTGCCCAGCGCTGGGCATAGCTGCAGAATCCAAGTCTACTCGAGAGCGAGCTGCAGAGTCAGTGTCCCACAGGTATTCTACAGGGATGTCTACAATAGCAGAGGGAAGGCGCAAAGCCTGCTGGGGTAAGAGCACAGAAACGTGCCGGAGTGTGCGTGCGTGGGCTTCAACACCTCAAAACAGCTGGCCGGCCCCGTGCTTTATCTCGGAGCGGTGGGCATGCCTCATTGCCCCCCGGTGCCACGGCTGCCTGCCACCGCGATGATACCATGCTGCAAGACCTTCTGCAGGGGGCTGAGCTTTGCTATTGCTCCTCACGCCTTTTGTCGGGGTGGCAACGAAAATAACGGAAACCCGGGGATTTTGGTGGTAATGCAGCCAGGAAGGGGGAGAAGGACCGCGAGCCCTCTGCCTGGGTGAGGAATTAAAGCAGCTGGAGATGCGGTGACCAAAGGAAACTTGTGCTCTCTGTTAGGAGTCCGACTTCCCAAAGCACTCGGAGTCTAAAATTAGGCAGCAGGAAAAAAATGGCTTTTCCTATGATTTTTCTGGTGGCACAGGATGAAACGACCCATTTTCTCACAGGGGTGCACAGCGGGAGGAAGAGGGAGAAGCGAAAGGGGATTTCGCCCTCCATGTGCATCACTGAGATCCCTGTATTGCTAAAGAACCAAAACCCAGAGGTGCCATTGCTCTGCAAATTACTTATTTCAGCTGTTTCTTTAGAAAGGTCTCACAGGTGCACTTCATTCACAAGGCACCAAAAGTCTATTTTTGCCATTTCTGAGCTATCAGGGTCCGTAAGAAAAGGATAAGTGGGATTCCCACTGCTGGGAGCTGGCACCATCCCGCCTGACCGTGGCTTTGGAGTAGTTTCTGCCCGTGTGTACAAGCCAGTGGCACTGTTTCCCACTAATGAGCAATTCCTCAGGAAGGTTAAAGAAAAGTCAAGGTTTTCATTAAGAGCTCGGGCCACTTAATTGGTCTGTTCTGACAAATGCAATAATATTTGCAGAAAGGCCAGGCAGATAAAGGAAAGAGTAAACAAGGTCAGCAGCATCCGTGTGAAACAAAACCATGAACATGCGGCTGGAAAACTGCTGCTGCCAGAAAGGGGATGTTTCTCCTCATTCCGCTTGCTGTAGTTTGCACTTGGGGGTAAGTTGCTCCTTGCTGTTATTCAAGGATTTGCCTTAGGGATGAGCAGACTCGTGCTGAACTAATGGAAGATCTCCAGATGCTGCTTGACCACACATTGCAAATGGTGCCCCAGTGCCCCTTGACTGTTTGGACGGGCAGGAGTGGAAATGCGCAAAGAGAATATCTGTTTCCTCTAAACTTGGATTTTATAAAATAAAATCATAAAAAGCCTTGAAAGTATGCCCAGGAAAAGAAAGAAAGCAAAGCCCCCAAATTTATTTTTTCCCCCGTTTTGTGCCCCCTCTGCCACTGTTTCATTTATTTCCTACTTCACGATTTTTAAGAAAGCAAGTTTTCCACCAAAGTTGTAAAAACTGTAGCTATTATTAGACATTTTCAGTAAAATATGAGAAAGTACAACATCTGGCAAGAGACCAGACGGCATCATCTTGTCTCCATCTTCAGTGATCTCTGCCCTGTTGTCACCAGCATTTTAGTGCGATCTCAGCTCATCCCAGGAGCCCCCTCCCTGGTGACACCCTGACAGAGCCCTGCAGTCCGCGGGATGCTCCTTTGACACAGGGCACCCGGGAAAATGAAACGTGAAACCTTCAGAACAGACCAAAGGAAGCATTTCTAACATGAGTAATTATCCTGTGGCGCTTCCTGCCATGCGATACAAGAGAAGCAAATAATGCAGAATAATTCCTCAAAGACTCGGTTACCGAGTTGAATAACAACATCAGCTGCAGTTTCGCTGCCTAGGTCTAACATCATTAAGACTCCTCATCCTTGTGCTTCAAACTAATCCCCTGCTGGGATTACAAAAGCAAACAATATCTCAGTATCAGTGACACTCACAACTTCAGGTAATAAGCAGGGCTCGAGCATTGCTGCTGGAGGCCGGCCGGCGGAGGAGATAAAACGTTCGCTCTGCTTGCATCTGTTCCAACAGCCTGGTTTAGTTTGCCCATGCTGTTTTCCCTACAGTGTAGAGAAAGCCTTTCTCTGATGGTTAAAGCCAACTGCTTAGAAAGTAGAAAGCACCCTAAAAGCGTAAGGAGCCTGCGTTTTTCTGAACAAGCCAACACCGCTGGCTGCGGAGAGAGTCCAGTTCATGCTTGTGACCTGCCAGCACCTCCCAGGCATGCTCAGGTGGCTTCACACCACCGATTTTTGGGTGCTGAACTCCTCTGTCCCTGCCCACTGCACTGAGCACATTTTTCAAGAGCCGGCCATCCCCGCTCACAAGCATGATGCACAATTACACCCTGCCCAGAGCCCAGATTTGCCGCAGCTTCCACGCTCAGGTTGCCACATACGCTCCTCCCCGAGCAGGTGCCGGGACCACTGGTGTGCAGTGTCATTAAGAAGCAGCAATTTCATGTCCTTACACAGTAATCTCAATGCTGCTACATGAGTAAACTATGAAGTTACACATTAGGTCGTAACATTTCAGGACCTATTAGGAACAAAAGTGCCTTTGTGAACATGGAAGTTACTGAATAACCTCCTCCATTCCCATAAAAAGCAGCAAGCGGGATCGAGCTTTTTTCCTCTCTTTAAAAAAGATCTGGTTTATATGCAAGTCAGGATGTTGAGGGTCCTTTTTGTGTCTTCACAGCTTGCTTGCCTTGCTCTCAGCCTGTCAGTCATCCATCAAGCAGAATTACAGTGGGACTGAGTCCTAAACCAGATTTTGGGTCCCAAGGCAAAGGGGTCTGAGATCTTGCTGTGTAGGATGGGAGCAATATTACCCCTGGAACACCGAAGCCCACCCACCTTTGGGTGCATTACGCCCGCTCCATGTGCCCTGGGGGGCTAATAGGAAAACCAGTCAGGGTTTTTTTGTAAAAAAAGCTAAGACACCCTGTGGGGAGGGAGGGAGGGAGGGAGGGAGGAAGGTAATACATCCGATGTGTACGTGTAGTTATGCTGCAGCTCATCCACTGGCAGGAGATATCCTAGTTAACAACCTCGAGGTCAAAACTTGACCTTCTTCCAGCCCACAGCGGTTGGACGGATTCAATGACACTGGTGATATCGGGGCACAGGGCAGTTGTTGACTGGGCCAGCAGCGAGGTGGGAGGGTATACATAACCTCTTAGCCCTTTCCTGCCCTCCACCAGCCAGCGAGTACATCAGTGTTCAGGGGCTTCACGCGACTATTTATCACAGGAACATTTCTCAATCACCTGCGAACCCACTGGGGAGGAGCCAAAACTGCTGTAAGTACCAGACTCTGGACCCTGCTCAGCAGGCCTTCACCGAGCACATCTGAACGCTCGAAGGCTGCTCATTTTCCTGCTGCTTTCCCATCTGCTGTCTCCTCTGGGCTACCTCCTACCCAGTTTTCTCCATCTCTGCGATAGCCGTATTTTTTTTATGGAGTAGCCATGGCGGAGACACCGGTGTGCACCAAGTGCTGAAGCCCTCCATGCTGTTACTGACTGTTGTTGCTCCAGTTGCACATTTTCTGCAGCATTTTCTAATGCAGACCCAGCCTGTGTCTTAAAACTGAGTGCGATGGGGAGCCCTGGAACTGGTACTACCTACCTGAGCTTGAGATATGCCTCCCTGAAATAGTTGGCCAGGGATACCGAAATGACACCCAGGTCCCTGCTCTTGTGCTGAACTGAACTGTTACCACGTGCTACCAACAAGCCCTTCTTTCACACGGAGCCAGCTGGGTCCTCTCTCCCTGCTGCCGAGCTCTCCTGCTTTCCTCCTGGAAACCTCCCCTGCACAGAACCCTGGGAACTAAAAAGCAACAGCTCTGT
>Ga0181612_163130_pt1 | contig 28728 bp, 18 predicted proteins | sample HoacroProtozoa21_FD_119630 | JGI IMG/M metagenome (GOLD analysis project Ga0181612, IMG submission 119630) | Hoatzin crop microbial communities from Cojedes, Venezuel. Combined Assembly of Gp0051906, Gp0051904, Gp0051908 | reverse complement strand
TATCTGAATAGAAAATATAAAAGAGGAACATCGAAGACAGAAATAAAACAGGACGGTGAACAGGGCAGAGGTGTAAAACTCAGCCCCAAATGGAAAAGGCAGATGTGGCCAGGATAAAGGAACTGCAATCCAAACATTCCAGAGAAATGCGCAACAGCTTTTGCAAACACTCCCTTACATAATTAGTGCTCATTTTTGTGTGTTCTGCTCATCAGAGGGATTTGCAAAGTTGAGAATTCGAAAACATTCAACCCTGATGCAGATTCCTATCTCACTTTCACCTTGATTTTAGTTAGGCACTCAGTAACTAGTCAATCAGTATATTAATTTAAAATTTTCAGATAAACTTATGTCCAGCTATTGCATGTCATAAAAATTTGTCCACATTATCGCATATGCACATGTCTGCAGAATCTAGAATACCAATTTATTCAGGTGAGTTAGAACCATTGCTGAGTTTAAACACTTTATCTCTGCTTTTGATAAATTTATGAAGAAATGTTGCAAAAATACATGCCCTATAAATGAATCTCCAAGCAGTTTTTCAGTGAAGACATTGGCCATAAATTTTCCAAGAAACATCAAAGCAACTTTTAAATAAACATGTGTTCTTCAGGAAGATCATATGCAGAAAACCAGATTCACTGCAAGGTCATTTTCTTCCTAGGCGTGCCAGAAATTTGCTCATATGAGCAGATTGGTGAAAGGTTAGCAGACAGACCAATACCTCTCTGCTTCTGCTGCAGTACTGTCTGAAGTAACTGGCTGGTCATTTTGTGGGTGGTTCTTTTGCTTTTCAAAATCGCAGCTGAATAACTACAACTCTGTTCAGACCCTGTACTTCCCAAAGTACACAGAGATTGGGGAAAGGATAACTAACAACTGTGGAAACAACTTAGACATCCAAATATGCTTTCTGAGGCAGTCATCTCAGGAAACAGACCAAAGCTTTGAAAAGCGAGGCCAGTTTATAATAAAATATACTACATAAAAAGAATTTTTTTAAAAGCAGAAAGGACAGGTATATCTTAAAGAAACTGCAGTTTTTTAAAAACGTTGGTTAGTGTCATTAAGATAAACAGGGTGGGAGTTAGTGTTTTCGGATAAAGAGTTTTAGGTTCAGGTAGGTGAGTCAAAGACAATTAAGAAAAAAGATCTGGTCCAAGAGAATATGTTAAAATGAAATAATTGTATAAATAGGCCCTCAAGATTGCAGAGAAATACAACAGTTATTGTCCTGTTCATTAACAAAATAAGCTATTTCTCTGATATTCAAATAGATAATTATATCATCATAAAAATCAATGGAATTAAAAAATGCATCTGATTTCCAAGGTCTTTTTATTAAAAAAATTTTTAAAGGTTCAAAACTTGCACTTCCCGAAACTTCTGGATGCATGAAACTGCAAAGGCTAAAGGCCCGTGAAGTGTTTTTGTTGTAGGGGTATTTCATTCCTGAGTGTGTTCTGGAGCACAAATCGGTCAGTCCTTCTATTAATTTATTTCAGACATCATCCATTTCATTTATTAATGTATCAAAATGTCTGACTCCAGCTCAGTTCAATGGGTGGAGGTTGTGGTGTGCTAAAGATGTGCTGCTCTGTTGTTGCTGGCTTTGCCCCTTGATATTGGAGACAGGAGCCAGCAGCAGAGCTGCTCCTGCCCTCCCGCACGTTCCCACCATGCCTCTCCACTCGCAAAGCAGAAAGGCTGCAGGGGGGCTGTCAGGGCTGAGGTGTCAGCCCTTTGGCATTTCTGCTCTATCCCAGTGTGATCTGAGGTTGTCGTCTTCTTCCATTCACAGAGTCTGTGGCTCAGATCTCAGCCTTTGCCTGCATAACTGCCTGGTCTGGTTCCTACCAAAACTGAAGTCCTATAGCCCCTGAATCCCTGTTCCTGGTCACACCAGCAAGACCCATCCTACACACCTTGACTGTTCGCTCTTCGGATAGCTGACGCTCTCTGTACATTTTCACAGCCATCTGTTCTGACAGGTAATTGTTTTGATGGTTATCATTTCAAGGGAGAATGAAAAGGCAGAACTGTCCAGTTGCAGAAAAACATGCTTTGATGGAAATAGAGCTGTCTAAAGATACAGATCGCTAGTCAAAATATTCAAAATATTTATATTAATGTATGAATATGTCACGTGAGAGGAGCATTTTGCAACACTTATTTTACAATCTCACATGTGTGAAGACCATTTTATAGTACTTATGGTTTAAAAATTACAAGGTGTCCTTAAAAACATAGATATTTCTTATATCTGAAATTAGTGCCAAAAACATGAACCTTGAGTAGTTAATTAGGATTTGACCTAATTGTCAAAGCAAAAGGCAAAGAAGAAAGACTGTAAGCTCTTTGGGTCAAACTTTTCTGTTCATGCTGCAAATGTACTTGCAGTGAAATAGCAGCACACAAGAAAGCACTGATTTAGATGTGCTTGATTTTTTATTGTGTTAAGCAGTTAAAAAAATAAAATAATGAGTGATGACTGTGAAACTCTAAAATGGTAAAAGAAAGAGCAGCTTCTAGTTCTTGATTCCCTCAAGATAGCTGGGAAACTGCAGGGTCAGCCAAGTAGTGACTTATTGATGCAAAGTGTCTAGATTGTGCCTTGCTGGCTGACTCTGGGATTGCTTTATAGCTCTCCAGGGACAGGGGGTGAGGGGTTTGGAGATCCGGCTCTTCAGCTGTCACAGGTCCAAGGAGCTCATCTTAAACCTCATCACTGGGGTTTTTCCTTTTGTCCAGCTTGACTCCAGATGTTAGTGGTGCTCTTTGCTAATCAAGTGATGTGTAATTAGAGTGAGCACCAGATCAGAAGAAAACGCAGTGAGTGAAAATGGTAGGTATATACACCATCCAAATGCTGTTGGGAGCCTTGTCTTTTAGAGGTGGCCACAGATTCCTGCTGTTGGAAATAAGTCAAGATGTGTAGGGGTCCTGTTTCTACCTCCTAGTAGATGCTCTTTTGAGACAAATTGATAGTAATTAAAAAAAAAACAACATTTTTGTGCCTGGCAAGGCACAATTTGGATGGCTTTGAACCTGGATTCCCAAGGAGATCAAGCCAGCCTAGATAGGTAAGTGTAACTTTTGGGAAGTGAAAAATGCCTCAACACTAAGGAATGTGATAAGTCTCTGTGCATTGACATGATAGGGCTGTGATGTTTATAGAGTGTTTGACATATTCAGGGGTCTGGCTTATGTGTTATTCAGCTCATTGAAAAGAACACACTGCATTTAAAAATTGCAGAACACAATCTTTCCTCCTTTTCTTCTACATCCAATAAAATTTCCCACATCTGTTCCTAAATTGGGAGGAATAACTCTACAGTGAGAGAATATTATTTCTTTCATGTGCCACTTTTGCCTCTTTCGCTGAAAAAAGAAAATGGAGCAAGATTCTTGCTTTTTATGCTTTCTTTCCACTGTTCAGTTCATTGAAAAGACCTTGATGTGTCTATGAATGTAATTCATTTCTACTTTAACACTTGCATAATGAGCATCTATATGTTTTGGACTTCCGATTTATTCTAAAAAGAATCTTCAAAATTTGCTTTCAGCTTGAAACCTGTCAGAATATCAGACCTTAATACCAGTTCCAAAAAGAAACAGATGCGGTGTTTCTGGGAAGGACTAATAGTTATTTTTTCTTTTTCAGGGGTTATTAGCCTCTGCACGAAGAGATTAAAACTGACTTGCTCATTGTACTCCAAAACAGCCAATGCAGTTAGGTCCAAAGGAAAACTAGTGCACGTTGTTAGATTGATAACATTAGAAGTTATTCAAGGTCAAATTCTTTTAATTTTTATGGTTTGAATTATTTTTCACTCTTTGCCTAGCAGAAATTGCAATACACGCTGCTTGTGTACTTTTACACGTACCACATTACAAACATCTCATGATTATTAAAGTATTGCTGCTGACAGCTTTGCAGCTTTCCAAAGATAGTGATGAGGTGAATTTTCCAAACTGTGCTGTATTTGCAAACAGTGTTTCAATAAGGTTTTAAAGTAAAGCGCTGAAAAGACACCTACCTCATTCTAACTTTGAAAAAGGTTTTTAAAAAAATAAATAGAAAAGACCCCATTCCCCCCCTTCTCCTGCACTTACATATAGATGTTTGATTTAAATATACATTGTTTTTTCACCTACATGACATTTTCTTCACAGGTTAACAAAAAAGAATATGACAAAAATCCAGTGTCAAAATTTTGAGTGCTATCTGTTCATCTTCATTAGACAGCTGCTTTAAGCTAAAATTTGAAAATCTTCTGGTCGCTAAAATGGTGATGGCAGAAGTTTGCACTTGGCATGCACAGTACAGGGCAGAGCTAAGTAAGTTTGCTCATACTGTTCTTTGTCATGAGCCTATGGCAAATTATGTCCAGTAATGCCTGTGTTCTCCAACTCTAACTCTGCAGAGTCATGTTTGGATCGTATGTCACTTCATATAGCTTGCCATCTTACTGGATGGGAAGTTCTCTGGGGTCTGGGCAGCTACCTCAGCACAAACAAAAATAATGCTGTAACTAGTGTTTTATTTGTTTCGTAACGTCATCTGCACCGAGGGGTAGGTACACTCAGGCCTTACTATGGTATATTTTGTGACATTCTATTTTAAATTGGAGGTACTGACAGTCAAAACCTTTTTATGTTAAACATCCCCAGGCGTCAGTTTTTACACTGTACAGTGTAGTTGTTATAAATTCTTACCAAATAAATCATGCAGCTTCCATTTTCTCGACACTTCTGGATGATTTGTGCCCTTGCAGCCGGTTCTGTCGAAGCACCTGACCCCTGTGGCAGCTGGGAGTCTGGTGTAGCAGGAGGGGTCTCTGAGGCAGCTGCTAACACGGAGAGCAGGGGCAGCTCTAACTGTGACGATAGTTGGGATCTGTCCCAGTAGCAGTTCATAAACCTTTCCATGATCTTTTTTTGTCATGATGTTTTAGCAGTGACATGCAGTAGTGGCATAACTCACACACACTTTTCACCATCGTACAACAGAAGGTGACTATAAAATAGTACAGAGGTCTCGCGACAATGCTGCATTGTGTGACAACCTGTTGCAACGTGGCAAATGTGCTGCTTCTTTTTCCGCTGAGGTTTCAAGGTGCTGTTGTGCATTCCTGCACCCGCGCAGCAGCCCTCGGCGGGTCTTTCGCTTTCCAGCCCCCAGGTCCCAGAGCTGGGCATCTTGCCACTTGGCTGCGCGTGTGAAGGGTGTGTAACAGAAAGCTGCAAGGCTGTTTAATAGGGAGCGATCTTTTATTCTGTTTTGCAAGGTGGAACAAGTAAATGTGCTTGTCAGTATTTTTTTCGTAATTAATAGCCTACACAGGGCTTGTTTTGTATCATACTGTTCTCTGAAATCTATGTCGCACTCAGGCAAATGTGCATGCATGCACCCACAGTAGTCTCCTATAAAATTTTGTCTTGAGGTCGCCAGAGGCTAAAAATCAATAGAGCAGACACTGATAGAAATCATCAGGCAAGATCCTTCTTTTTTTGTCATTTCCCTAAGGCAGTGACCTTGAATCATGAAAATGGGAGGAACTCCGCTTATTGAGGACAGGGATGGGGCAAAAAATCAATTACCATTTGTATTGAAACTTTTTGTATCAGTCAGTGCAATCTGTTAGTTTGTTGATAGCTTTTGCATTCCAATGCCTAATTTAGCTCGGAACATAAACATCAGCAGTACAGCTCTCTAGATTGTACTCATGCAAATTTTTAGAGATGTTAACCATTATAAGAATGTTAATTAAATGCATCCTCAGAATTTTTTTTCTACACTGTGCCTGTATTTAAGAAACATTTTGGTTTTTCTCTTCAGAAGTGGAGCTGAATCTGGTGATCTGCCCTATTTGGACATTGGTGGAGGACTAATAAATCAACAGCATAAAGCTTCAAAAGGATTTACTGTTTCACTTGCTGGTGGCACAACTCTGGTTCCGTAGGTACCAAGAGTTTGATGAGAATACCAGTTATGTTTCTGAGGATTAATGGTGAGTGTCATTTGGCTGGTGAGGACCAAATCTGAGGTACATGACAATCTCCATAAACTGTAATTCATTAAATATGGCACTGGATCAGGACCAGGATTCTGCTCGTATCTTTATTTTGTATTTTTAGAAATATTCCCTCTTTTTCATGTTGTAGTTTCCCATTTGCTTAACACAAAGATGACACTGGATAAAGTTCTCAGTCATTTTGGAATTTCATTGCTCTTCCAAAGGAAAATCTTTCCTCTACTTTCCAAGTGCTTAAAATGGTCATGGGTGATATCTTGGAGCTGAAAAAATAACAGTATACACAGTACGCTGTGGTTTTTTTCACAATGGCAAAACGTAGAGAGGCACAGTAAGGCAGCTTATGGGAAAGATAGTACAATAACAACACTGACCTCCTGACCCTTATAAATTAGGAAGTGCAATTTCTAAATCAAAAACATCACCAGAAGCTGTGGGAATGGAAACAGGCTAAATTCTCTGTTGTGCAAAGAACCCAAGATTTCCATAACAGCAGGTCAGATTTTCAGTCCTGTGTACATGTCTGCTTGTTTCATAAATTCCTGACAGCTGTGTGTTCTCCTGGCCTTGGGAACAAGCAGACACCGGTGGGGAGGTGCAGGGTGGGCGGCTGGGGACTGGCACTCTTTCCATCCCAAGGAGATGCAGAGTTGCCCAGGAGAGGGGGGCATTTGAACACTCCTTGGTTCCCACTGAGGGATCTCTTTGTGGTCGAGACCCTTCTTCTCTCCAACAATGTCTACACTGCCACTGCAGTAAGCAACATACTGCTGCCATCAGGAAAGAATGACCCAGACCAGGTCTCTAATCTTTAAATAGTAATCAGATATAGCAGCATTCACCGAGACGTTCTTTCCACTGCTGCTTTTTTTAATTTTCTGCATGCAAGATTTCTTCGATAATGTGGGTCCTGGAGCTTGACTGATCTCTAGCAAGAGTTTGGTGGAATATCCCTTTGAGGATGGGGAGTTTAGCTGGGGTTGGGAAGGTGAGGTTACACATTTTTTCATTTAAAGGCATGCTCTTAATTCTTTGCTCTCGAAATTGTGACTATGGTACTCTAATCACAATAGTAGCCTTGTAGTCTTGTTTTGCAATATATTCATACCAGGCTATTCACTGTTCTGCCATTTGAAAAAAAGGATGTTTAATACCTTCAAATATGGATTTAATTAATTGAAGTAGACACTTCTCTGAATTTTCCATGTGTGTAGAAAATGATCTGCTGAGAAGAATACATTCTTATATTAAGGAGTATGAAGATTTCACACCTCAAAGCTGTTTATCAAAAAAAAGCTATGTTGTTCCAATAAAAAATATTTTTTTTCTATTATATTTATTTCCACTTTTCCATGAGACACATTTTTTAGGAAAGGAGATAGAAAGAATGTCTTGTTGTTAGGAAACAAAGAGTAAATGGATCTCAAATGAGGCATAACAATTTTTTGATTCACAGAATAGTTTAAATCTAATACATTAGCATAAGTGTTTCAAGTAAAAATATAAAAATAATTATATTATTACCAGTCTTTGTGCCACTGAATTTGTGGGGAAGAAGAAGAATGAATGTGTGGTTTTTCATTCTGTTTTCCAGATGGTTCTTCCTAACTATTTAACTTCGTCACCAAAGTCCACCACAACTCTGTTGTTACTATTTTGGAGTGGTTTTGTGGTATCTTTTTACTCAGACTATGTAACAAAACTTTCCCAAACTTGCATATCATAGCCCAAACAGTCACTACTGACATATAGTTGATATGTTTGAACTAGGGTTTTCTGTTCTGTAATATTAAAACAAAACCTGCAAGCCCATATAGAGCTTAGCCACAAAACAAGTTCAGATCAGTAGTGTAACTACATACCTATATATATATAATCTTTTTTTCTGTCTTCTTTATCTGCCATTATACCTGATGTTATTAATAGAGAATTCAAGGCTGTCAAATACCAGTTGGCGATTGAGTGTTCTTAGGACAGGATTCATCTCAAAAGGAAAGGTACTTTGAAAGCTACCTTTGAAAAGCAGAACAGATCAAACTGTATATATCTTATATATAAACTAAGGTCTCAAGTTGTTCTACTATGTATGGCATTGGTCAGATTAATTCAGAAGTGTCTCCACTTTCCAATAGCAGATCTGTGATGGGCTCTATGACAATACACTAGAGCTAGCAGCAGAGAGAAGAATGTGACAAGTTCACAGATCAGAAGAAATTCCATAAAATAGATGTCGGGAGAATCCTTGCAATCAGCCTCCCAGGCCACCCGCCCACCAGCGCGAGCAGCAGCAGGGCTGGCCTCAGTATGGTACGCTTCCCCTCCTTCCAGAAAAGCAGCTGGACGCTGTTTCTCCATTCTAGGAAATCAGTGTGCTCTTTGGGACACATGGAGCACTGACAGTCCAGAAAAGAACGTCATACCTGCCTCATGCTGTCAGCCCGTGAAAACTGGTCTGACACTGCTCCCAAAGACAGCTATTTCATTTTTTTTTTCAGATTGGGATTTCATTTTTTGTGGGAGACTCTTGTATTGCCATGTACTCTGACCTACTTACACATCTCCAGTGGCCTTCATTTAGGATAGGTTTTTTTCAAAAATTCAATTGTTTTGCCTTGGTAATTTCTTTTGCTTCCAATCATGTTAATAGTGAACAGATCAAGAGTTAAAACATTTAATCCTGTATTCTTCTGTTTTCTATTTTTTCTAAAGGATGAGTCATATGAGTACGGATGGCCTTTTGTTATTCTTTACTAAACTCAAACAAGAATATTTATTCCCTCATTAGAAAAACAATAAATCGGCAAAGAGAAAAATGTGAAACAATAATTTTTAAAAAATCTTGGCTGTATCTTACAGTTATTGTTTGTTGTTTTGTTGTTGTTTTTTTTTTAAAAAAAGGCATTCATGAGATGTACTGGATTGCTAGTGCTGAAGCCTAAAACCTGGAACCTTTCTATGCTGAGGTCCCATGTGAACCAACAGCTGAAATACAGTACGCTTGAGCCCTTCTGGGAACCGCATGTACTGTCTGGAGCAACGGTGGTTTGAGCAGAGACAGCAACTGGTCCCTGAGCAGAGCCAGCAGAGTGACTGATTTGCATGATGCATCCCCACTTTCTACGCAGACGCTGTGGTAGAAAGGATAACCTACTTTTAAGGATAATTTGTTATTGGACTGCTCTTCTGATGGATTTAATAGGTTTTTGTTACTTAGATATATAGCAAATATGATTTTTTGTAAATGTGTAAAACTAAACATCGACACTAATTCACAACCAAGTTTATTCTGAAATTTATAAACATTTTCTACAATGTCATGTTATTCTGATATCCAGCAAGCACAAGTTGGAGAGCACAAAAGCCTTTACAAGACATTCTCCTGCCACACAGTCTTGTAGCCATTTTATTAAGTACTGCCTTAGGACGATAGGACTGTGGTATTTCTTTAAAAAGTGAAGGTCTGGGATTTTTTTAGTTGTACAGTGGAAATCTGAACTAGAGACAAGAAGAAAGGATTCCTTGCAAAATAATTTTGACAAGTCGGTGAGAAGGAGGAGCATCCTCACAAAGGCGTTGGGCCGATGTTTTAAATTAATAGATTCCATCATTGGCGACAAGAGTAGGTGTGTGTTCAATACAGAAAAACCACGCCCTGGCCGTAGATTTTTGAATTCCCCAGCATTCGGTATACCCAAAGGTCATTAAACTAGTTTGGCTGGTGTCCCTCCTGCTGTGAAGAGAAAATGCTGTGGGTGCTGTCTGCTTCACCCGTATGCAGTCATAATGTTGGCTCTGCCTTAAGAGCCTTCACAGCTGTGCTGTAGCACAGTTAGTTCCCAACATGACTCAGATGAAGGATTTTATTTAATCTGCAAAGGACTTCTGCAAAAAAGAGAATTTTTTTTTTGTGTGAAAGCCATTGAAGCTGTGCGAAGCTGAAAACAGAGCGCATGTGAATAAGAGGCTGCATCTCAAAAGCTGATTTCCCATTGTCTTAGGAAATAATTTCAGTGAAAATGGAAAGATGGGAGAAGAATGAAACAATTTCACTGACTTGGCCATTTCAGTTCCTGTAATTGTCCATTAAGACATTAGTCATAATTTGCATTACTTCTAGCTCATAAAAAGGAATGGTTAAAGAACTGCATGGGTTCTTTTTTTTGTTTAGTGGCTCTAGATTCAGCTATTTTTGTAGGCTGAATGTTTTAAAAAAGTGGGCTTTAAGAGAAAACAATGTTGTAGATGCATCTTAGCAGCGTGTATTGGTTCACTAAGTACAATTTGGGCAAACAAAAGAAGTTTCTTTACACTTACCTAAATGCAGGTTTGGGTTTGGTTTGTTTTTTTTTTCCTTTTCTCCCCTGTGTTTTTGGTCACTTTTTACACTATTTGCAGTGGTTTATTTCTGTAAAACTATGATACACTCCTGTTTAAATCCTGAGATTCTTTACTGTCATTAAAATCCACACAGAACAAAAAATAAATATGTTGTTCCTGACACAGGGGTAATTACGTCAAAACCTGAAGATTCAGATTAAGCTCTCTTGGAAACAAGGGGTAGCTGATCAGAACTTTGGGAACTTTTATGTAACACTTAGGTCATTTGTTTAAGGACTGACCTTTTGGGGAGGTGGACCTGAGGTCACCTGATAAATAAATATGTAAAAGTGTCTCTCATTTCTCTTTTTGAGGCAGAACGTCACTAGCCATGAGACTCAAGCATACACAAGGAATCCCAAATTGCAGGAGCAGCATGGATACTCCAGTCACCTGACTTAGAGGTTGGTCAATAGTTTTGGTCTACACATCTTTTGTAGTATTCACAGTAAAGTGCAAATACATTCATTAACTTTAACAAGTAATTATGCCAGGTCCCCCACCATGCAAAAATGCTCTGATTCTGATATGAGTACCTTCTTCCAGTTTCGTTCAAGTGCCAAGATCCCTGCGAAGGTGAATTTTAACCAAGAGCTACTTATTAAATACTCTAAAACTGCCTGAAAGACTTCAGAATCAAGACAGCTGAGTTTCTAGGGGGCCTGTTTCTGTACAGAGGATTTGAAAAGGAAGCCTTTGATCATAAAGTGCCCATGGACGTTCAAGGAAAGTTGTTGTGCCACAGTCTGTTCAGGCCAGGTAACTGAAACAAAACAAAATGGTGTATGTCCAGTCAAAAGGAATTGACTCATGATGGTAAATGGCAATTGCTGCGTGGTTTTACACTAGAATTATAAAACCAATTCTACAGCCACTGTCATGTGAAGGTAGCACTAATGAGAAATTCCAGTGAGCTGAGCATTGCCATTTGTTATTTGCTGAACAACAGCAAATATATTGTAGAACCCAAGTAAGATAAGGTCCGTAGGTTATCTTGGTTTTTATGGGATGTAATCATTAAGTGATATTGGCTATACTTCTATACAGAAACCTCAGGATTAATTTCCATACAAATTCAAGCGCACAGATTGATACTCCAATGCCTGTGGGTAATAGTAGGTGTCCTGGATAAATCTGGGTTCATAATCTAGTTAGAGACTAGTTTAATATCCAAGGTGAATAATCCAGAACTGTTCTTAGAATTTAAATCTTGCTCAAACAATCAAGTGTTGTTCTGTAAAAACTGAAAGTAAACATTTGTGAAAATAATGGAGTCACCAGGAGTGTTCTCTTTTTTTGAAAGGATAAACTGACGAAATATAGAGAAATGTTTGTTGTGGTCAAATGGGCTGAAAAATGTGTAGAAATCAAGATAAAAGTGGCTTTAAGTCAAAGACTGTGATCAAAGTTCTGTTGTTGGTTTTTTCATTGGCTATTTAAATGTGAATATTTACCATGTAACATTCATAAAGTTTCAGGTAAATGAAACAATTACAGTGACAAACATGTAGGCGTTAATACAGAAAACTGAGTGGCAATAAAAAACTCATCTACATGCGATTTTGATAGTTAATTAAATTTAATTCTCATTCCATAGCTGAGAATAGTTTGGATCCATTGTTTGGTCTGTATGTACATTTCTATCAGAAAGCCAAACAAATCAGTCCAGGTATTACTAGACATTGTGGCTCTAATTTATGTCCTGAGCATAACTCCAAAAGAGAAGAAAACCCTATAGGCCTGTGCATATAAGATTTGAAGCATTTTGAAGCATCCCAACAAAGACAATGTGGAAAATTGTGGGGTATTTAATTCATGCAAAATAATGATGTGTAATTCCTTTGAAATGTATCAAGCCATTCATACCTTCTGAGTGTATAAGACACAGAACAGACCTTCAGTGTGTGTTGAAAGTGGCATCAAATTATTTAAGATCTCTTTGTACTTGCTTCAACCTCTTCCACCTCAAGTGACCCCAGCAGAAGAGGACTTTCTAGTTTAAGTGAAAACGTATTTCAGATAAATAGGTTTTGAAATGAGACCCAATACCTATCAGATTAAAAGGTAACCTCAAGCTGCTCTTATTTTATTATGCATACAGAGATATGGGTCCCTTTTTTGGGATGACAGTTCATGACATTAACGAATTATTGATAGGAGGGATGGTTCCCTGGGTCACTGTAATATCAGCAACACTTAAGAAAAAATGAATAATCACTCCTGCAGTTAATGACCTGGATCAAATTAATCTGCTGAGAGTAGCAATTAGTTTGGTCATTGTTTTAGCAGAAATGCACACTGTGACAGCTTTCTGTGTTCACTTTGGAGTCTTCCAAACTTGTACCTAAATCTACATTCCCAGCAAAATTACATTCATAACAAAACACGCTTAAGCCATCTTATTTGGAAAAGAAGTTTGCGTGTTCTGATCCTATTATCAGTAAAGTTTTGCATGCAATAGAGAAAGAACTAGGCTTAGAAGCGATTAGTAGTGTCAGGATTTCTTTTTTTTTTTTTTGTCTGCTGTACCTTGTTTGAGGAGCAAACAGTAAAAAAAAAAAGGTAGTACTTGTTCTACATTCCTTTGTTGTAATGACAGCATCAAACTGAACTATTTGAAAAGTCTTCATTTGGGAGACCAGTGCTTCTGATTTGGGATCTTGTTTTCTTTGTATTTTTTCTTATGTTTGCTTTCTCGCCAGGTCACACAAAATCATGGTGTGAGGCAGAGATGGTGAGAAAAGCACTGGACCAGAAGTGTTGCAATTTTCAGGCCTCCCTTTCATAAACTCTGATTGCTTATCAGCAGAAATACCCAGGATTACTCCTCCACTTGGATTCTTTCAGTTTGTATGGCCATATCAGGTACTTAACCTTTTATCTTTGTTAGGGAGCACTAAGAATTAAAAATCCTCTTTGGGCTGTACCCAATGACTCCTATTTAATATGTAAAAAATGCCTTACCACAGAGGCTTTACCACAGGACTTTTTTTTTTTTCACATGCATATATCTCACAGCGCACACTAACTATTCATATACAGTCTCTGTGTGCATTTAGTATGCACACAAGAGTTCCAGATGTGCTGTGTGTCTTGTTTAGTTGACTTTATTCTTCTGTAAAGCCAAGAGAAATATTAATCATTCATTTACTGTTAGGGGATGGGTCGTCTTCTCATGTTTCAGTAAAGGGGGTGGAAAAGTAAAGTAAGCCAATTTTTTTCCTATTTAAGGCCAAAGCTGGGGAATGCTTGTGGCTGAGTTCTGTACATGGCCCGGTGCTGGAAGGGCAGGGAACAACCGATGTTGCTATTTTGAATAGATTTTTCTTCCCCCCCCCATTTTTATTTTTGCACAGAGAGTCTCATGTCTAATATTTAGACATGATGAGCTTTGTGCAAAAAGCAACTTTGCTCATTCTTGCCGTGTTTCAACCCTCAGTTATTTTGGCACAACAAGACGGTGAGTAATTCAAGCTTCTTATGATTTAATGTTTTTATTTTATTTTTATTTTCACGAATTGTTTTAATCGCTTGTAAGAAATATATATTCACAAATCTCACCAGAACACTTTTCTTCAGCAGTTCAGCAGAGTCAGATATTTAATGCTGAATCTGAAAGCTGCAGCAGTTTGCATTACCATCCCAAAGATTTCTCTTCGCTTTGCTTTCTTCTGTAGCTAAAAGGACGGTACAGGGCTGTCTGCCTTAGATGCATTTGTTCTTGTTCTTACTTGTTTTCCTATACAGACACCGGAGAGTTTTAAAACTATTTCTTTTAACTCTTGGAATAATATTTTAACTGTTAGCTCTGTGCTGCCTGGAAGTTATTTGTCACAACCAATAAGTCTTTCCTTCCAGATTTTTATTTTGGAGTTCTACTTTGTACTTGTGTGTTTTACACTGGCACCATGGGGGGTTGTTTAAACAATTTGCATGAGGGAAACAGCCTTAAAATTCTAACCAGTTTTGATGAAACAGTTTTTAAGAGCAAAATATGAAAATATGTCAGCTTACAGGATTTTTACTTTGACGTGAAGCAGAAGGGTAAATTAATTCCCTCAGCTGAAATAGTTTGAATTTTGTATCTGCAGGCTGTTTCGGTCTCTCACAAGACTGATTAGCAGCTGATGGTATCTGGAAGTCCGTACAAGTATGTGTGTGCATGTTTACAGAGAGCCAGAACACCAAAACCAAATGAATACAGAATTTAGAGGGGAAAAAAAATACTTTGTATACGATAATTCAGCTTACAGTGAAGATAAGTGTGGTATGAGTATTTCAGTTAAACAGATGACATTCCACAAGTATAGCTGACCTTTTTTGGATGTGCTCTGTTACTGCTTGCCAGGCATTGTAAACCAGACCTTCCTTAAGATAAAACATTTTTCTTTCTTGTACATAAAAAAAAATCTGCAGTGTGTTTATTCCTGCATTGAGGCAATGAATAACTTTACAAATAACTTGATAAGCAGCAGCCAAATAAACTGTAGTGCAGTAAAGGAAAGCCAAATGCCTTTAAAACCACACCCTACCCTAGTCTGTATGCTGCAAATCATGAAAACAACTACTTTGGCCATTTTGTGGCAAATCTGTCTGGCTCAGTGTACCTGGAAAGGCACCTCTGCCAAGAGGTGACTGCGAGTCCAGCAGCAGGCTGTTGGCAGTGGAGCAGTTGGAGCTCAGGGGCTCTGTGCATGAGCAAATCAGGTAACATCTGCAACAGCAGCGTGCCCAAATACCAGCCTCCCTCACCAAGCACAGACACAGGCTAAGCCTTGTAAAGTCAAGTATCTGAAAAAAAAGCAATGCATATAAACACGTTCAGTAGAGAATAAGCATAATATACTGTGAACTGATGCTTTTCTGCTTTTGCTTTTCCAGTATATAAACTGTCTCTTCACTAATCCTCAGTGAAGAAAATATAAAATTTGAGCAAACTTATGCAGTGAGTTTCCTCTGCTAACAGCAGCAAATAATATACAAATTGCGTATATTTAATATACATTATCTATAATTATACATATGTATATCTTCAGAGGAATAAGGAGGAAGGGACCATTCAATATAAAAAGAATGAACATCAGTTTTATTTCTCCCAATAAACAAATCCCCGCTGAGTGCCAGATCTCTTTCCCTTACTCTGGTCGTATCCCTGGACATTTTTGAGGTGAAACACGTATTTGACTCAAGAAATGGTCAATTTTGAGTAGAAGAGCAATATACAAATGAAGTGTGAGGGAGTATTCTCACTGCTCTGCCACATCCCTGTTTCATGGTGTAGTAACATTTCCTTACTGGGCTAACTTCCATACTACTTACAGGGATGAGGTTACACAGAGAGACTGATAAAAGACTAGTTATCCCTTAAAATATCGAATTCTGTCCTCTCTTTGGAACGTTCCTTTCCACACATTTGGATATGCTTTTCTCACAGAAAATAATAATCGATGAGTTGATTATTAGCATCAGTAATTCATGTGCAGGGCAGCAATGGACTGGGAAACCAGATTTTCCGTGATTCGAAAGAGAATTTCCAGACATGCTAAAATGCTCTCTCTTGTCAAGAAAAATGTTTATACGGTTAGTATCAAATGTAAGTCAATATAAAATTTTCCTTGGGAAAGCCTGCCAGGAGACAAGACTTGGCAAGATATTAAGGAAACTGCTCAGTATACGCTAAGTTTAGGATAGTCAGATGTACCTCTGGGCTATGTGTTTCTTTGTGTTGCTGTAACAGCCTGGAATGGAGATTGGAGTACAGCCTCAGGTTGAACCTCTTCAGAAGCTCGGAATCTAGATATTGTGGAACAAGGAATTTTCTGCGACTTTCATGAACAAAAGTTGTATGTCCTGGTAACCGATTAGGACGCTTTTAGCCTGCAAATGAAATCACCTTGACATAATTCAGGCTTTCTGATGTATATGAAGTTAGTGCAGGGCGTTTGCAAGCCCTGACCATGTTCAGGATGAAATGCCTCCTGGTGGCTGACATGACATGAAGCTGGTGCTTCAGGTATGACAGATAATTCAGATTCCAGCAATGTATATTCAGTTCCACCATTTGAAAGCACCTTTACATCCTGCATATTAAACTACCCAAAAGTGTAGGAACTTTGAATGCTTCTTTAGGAAAGAAATCCATCCTCTATCCAGCCAGCACGATTTGTGCAAGCATTTCTTGCCTTACAGCCTACATTCGTACCGTTTATCTTCGGTTTGTAGGGTCAATCAAGACAGCTACTTCCAGAAGACAGCATAAATTTTAGCTGCACAGACTGGAGGTATTTGGCAGTTTCCACTGGCTACAAAGGAAGCACAGCTCTGCTCACATCAGTGCCAAAAGGGAGGTCAGATGGATGTGGGCCTGTCTCAGCTGCATCTGAGATGGGTAAAGGACACTTCAGTCACCTGGAGTGTGACACTTCTCATCTGTACACCCCATAGTCCTTGAGGAACTTCACTGAGGTCATCGGGAAAACTACTGAGCGAAAAGCAGTGTGAGAGCAAAGCCAGAAACCCTTCATTATTATTCCAAATAATTTTTTGCTCTAATGTAATTTAGTGTTTCCTTGTAATGTAAGTATTATCTTGGATGTTTAGTCAGGAAGCTCATTTCTGAGGTAATGACTGAATACTCTGAGACTTACTGACCTTTTCTATTACTTTCAGTCATAAATCACAGTTTTAAAATTAAATACAACCATTACATGTAGGTTTCAGGAGGCAGCATGCAAAGAACTCTTTATGCTGAGCACCCACTTCTGATCCCCCAGAAAAGGAGGATGATATTTTAGAAAAACTTGTAAACAGCTTAGTTTAACCATCTTGCTCCCTTCTTTTATTAGTTGGAAAAGATTAGATAGGTAAGGAAGTAGACGGGTACTGCACAGGTACAGTATATTTGTAAGGCTGCTAGACTGACATTTTTAGGACTTACCTATATGCAACATTGCACATGTGCATTCTTTGTTGATAAATTAGCTAGTTTAAGGGTGGTGCTAATGGCAGTCAGAACTATCTTTCCTCAAAGGTTCTGGTAACACAGAAAAGTCCCCCTCCAGAGTTTTGAAGGTAAAACCAGATGATGCGTGTCTGTGTGCCAACAGATAATTACACAATCATAAGTAACCTGGACTATGTGAAGGTATGAAAGATTAGGGCTCTCCTCCTCTTCTTCCATTTTTCCTAACTGTTTTTTTACCAAGCACATGGCAAGCAAGGTTATACTTAGGAAAACTGAAACATTCCTTTCTGGTCTGGAAAAATCATGCTAAATGAAAGCCTGGGGAATCCACCTCCTCCAAACATTATATATATGTTCTTGGAAATATGACAAATTTCATAAACACATTTTAGATCATGCATCCCTGGAAGACATTAGCCTTAGGAAAATGAGACGATTATATATCCCTTTCATTATTTTCCAGATTTATTTTTGACTTGAGACCAAATCTACGTAGACTGATTTTTTTTAAGAGGAGGTGGAGTTGGAAACATATACTGCCTTATTACAGGGGGAAGAGGCAGAGGTAGAAGGGCGTTGTCTCTGGCATGAGTATTACTGTTGATGCCTCTGTCAGAGTCATTACCTTTGCTTCCTTCTTAGTGCTGCAGATTACAAGCAGATCCTATTTCCTCTTCCAGCTTCTGCCAAAGTTTTGAGGTTTGCAATAGGCAGCCAGGTGTCACTTGCAAAATCTTAGCTGATGCCAGCCTTACACAACAGCTGTTGTCACTAACAAAACAGTTGGTTTTAATTAATGCTATAGAAGAGAAAGAAAGGAGCGAATTACTATCACTTTTTTGTTTCACAGACTGGCTGATAAACCGGGCTGACACAGATCTATTAGTCATTGTCCCAGTTATGTGCTAATGTTGTTCAAACCTTGTTTTCATCAGAAACGTGCAGAAAATGGGACATGTCTGGCTTCATAATTGGGAAAGTATGCTGTAGGTCAGTAACGGAAATGATGCACGCTGTCATTTAGCATTTTGGATGACAAACAATCTCTTCAGAGTTGAAAGGTTCAGCCTACCCATAGGGGGAAACAATAACAAAGCGTGCTTTCCCAGGCTAGCGGGCACCACAAAAACTATACTGCTCTGGGTGTTTGTATGGTAGGTTAGTAATATGGAGAAAAGCACAAGCCACAGCTGCTGTAACAGTTGCCAGTTTTAATTTGTTGGTTTGAAGTAATAATTCATCAAAACCCACAGAAGTGGGAATTAGTGCAATGGTCACGTCCAGTAATACTCGGATTGTGCTGTCCTTTGGTCATGCTTGTTTAAGAAACTAGGCAAAAGATCTCAGCTAAGAGAAGGAAAACTGTTGGCAATGGCAAAGGTAGGTTGCTAACAAAATGTTTTGGGTTTTTTTTGGTCATAAAGTAACTGGATTAGATTCCCACATCATTGCAGAAATTTGATGGGATGGAGCAAAATTCAATTTATTATTGGCAAGACCCAAAAAAAATAAAACTCAAACCTGAAAAGGGTATAAAATTTTTTTCTGATTCAGCATGACAACCATTAGCTCATTCTCCTTGTGGCAGCTTGGTAAATTGTACATTGCACAACTTTAGCATGGTTTAGTGTTCAGTACCTAACACCTGTATGTCTACAGTTTTGAGACGTTCTGATTTTGTTTTTTGGCAGATGATAAATAACCTTCAACCCAAAATGGAACAAAAAAATTAGTGTCATCGTTCTACCTGCTGCAGTACTTTACCAGCCTACCCCTCCTTTGATACATCCATGATATATATACCCTGTACAGGAGGAGAACTGGGCACAGCTGTGGTTCCTTCTCCAGGAGTGATGCAAGAAGTGTTATTTTGCTTCTGTACCTTCAGGCCAGGCTGTTGAGGGGAGTGTGGCTGGGTGCAGAAGAGTGCTGCAGCCCCCCGCCCTCCGCATGCTGTCCATCTCCAGCCCAATGGATTCCTCCTGGGCAGAAGGCTGTGGGGGGCTGTGCTGCTCAGGGTGGTGTTATCTCTGTTACAGAGATGCTGCATGCTGGCTCACCGCAGTTGGCTCGCCATGGCCATGCTGCTACTAGATACAGGAGCCACTGCTCTGGCTTAGTTACTGCTGCAGGACAGCTACTCCTCTATGGATTTGCTTTCTGCCATTGAATCTTCTGATGCACAGGGCTTGCAAAACTTTACTTTCTGTCCTCTCCATGGCTTCCCTGACAACAGATGCTTTGTCCCTGGAAAAATCTGTAAGGAATTCCCACAGAATTTCCTGATCTTTCTCCATTCAGCACAGTCAGACACTTTGTGTTTCAGGGAAAGAAGATTCCCACATTTACGTGTAGGGACAATGCCATTAGCATTTCTCACATTGCTTTGAGACTGCGTAACAATTTCAAAGAGTAACCCATACGTTGTTCCTGGCTGTGGCTGATGAACTGATGATCTCCACAGGCAGTAAAAAATTACTTGTCAGAGGAGTCAGAAAGTCTCTTCTGGAAGTATAACAGAGATAGAGAGGTGTGCTTATCCTGGAAGGGTGCAGGGAGAAATGAGTTCCATCTTTGACTGTAGAGCAATACATCTTTCCCACAGAGGCACAGTAAGTTATGTTTTGCATTTATATGTTCAAGCAGTCACTGTTTTTTCTCATCTTGTATTGCATAGGAAAGGTTTTTTCCATTTTGCTTTGAGAAAACCTAACCTACTTCCAGTCACTGCTTTTATTTATTTATTTTCACTTCAGAGCCAATCTTCTTGTCTCTGAGTTTGCAAAGTTGAAGCCTCTGCCTGTTTCATGTCAAAATGACAATGGAAAACATGATATAACCCCCTCCAACAACAACCGTTTGTTGGCTTTAGTTTGGATAAACTTCAGCTCTGGGACTTCTGGCTTTGTTTAGTGAAAGTACAGCAGTAGAGATTCCTTTCAGATTAGCTAAGAGACTACTTCAATTTTCCCTCATTTACATCAAACCCTTCATTTAAACATGAACTGTCAGAATGAGAATGAAAACGGTGCCTTCTGTAACGATGTCTGCACATTTTTGTCTTGCTTTGATTCACACAAGTACTCCGTGAAGAAATGTCTGCCAGGGAGCAGAAAGCACGCACAGGACATTGAACAGGAAGAATGTGAATGATAATGGAATGATATATGTTTTAAGACTGAATGTGTTTGGTTATTTTGAAAGCCTAGACCTTCTCTTAAAGCTAAAGGTGCACCCAAATGACTCTCAAGAAATGGGGGATGTGACTTGTAGATTTAAGACTTTAGCTAAGTTTGTACCAGAATGGCCTTCAGCATAACACAAAGCTATCCACGGCCACAGAAGACCCATCCCTTTCTGCTGCTGGTTTTGTTTTTCTGTCACTGTGCATCCCACCCTGGAGGGTGGCACAAGCACCTCTGCTCTCTTGCCAGGCAGCGACAGATTTCCTTCCATGTGCAAAACCTCTGTGGGGTGCTGCGGTGGCTTCAGGCACCGCTTCATTCCCAGCACTGCGAAGGGCAGCAGAATCGCAGGAGCACCCCGTGCATGTTTGCAGCAGTAGGTACGAGAGGATGATCTGTGTCTGGAAACTACTTCCCACAGCAATTCAACACTAGCAGTTCTTGGAAAAATTCTGGACATAATTAGTTCCCACTGAAATTTCCCGCAATTCACACCCAGTGACCAGTCGGTGCATTAGCAGGCTGTCTGCTGCAAACATCTCTTTATCTCTCTTCTTTGCCTTTGTGCTTCTTCTTTTTCTCTCTCTTTCCCTTCTTTCCATTTTCTTTTAGGAAAAGAGGCAAGGGCAAAACTGCAGCTCCTTTTTCAAACAGGCACAAGAGAAACAATTGCTCACCCGAACACAGCTAATAGAAAATATGGGAAGCATTGCTCATTGTTCCTTTGATGTTCAGTGTAATAGCCACGCTGAGCATCAAAGGAGAATGAACTACATCCCCCATGCTATCCTTCAGCTATAAGCAGAGAAAATAGAATTCATATTATCTTGGAAAACACTGCTGTGTTCATGAGAGGCTCTTTTAAACAATTTATATTTGTTCTGCGTTTGGCTTTAAATCTACTGTATGGTGTTTGCTTGTTTCCCTACAGAGCAGTAGTCATTCCATGCCAGCTGTTTAAGAGAAGAATGTCCTAGTGAAAGCTAACAATAGGGTGTGTAGTGGGAACTGCAAATCTTTAAAAAGAGTAATTGAAATCTGCTCAGACATTTTGAAGATTCTTTGCACAATATTCTAAGCCTGTTGGTGACTTAGTCGTCAGCAGGGTGGTCTTCTTTGTAGATCCCTCTTTTCTGTATGAACAGAATAGCATAAATATGGAGAGGGAGGGGGGAAGAAAAAGTAAGGGAGAGCAGTGTTCAAGTCCAACTGATTCTTTTTCTGTGAGAGTAGGTGAAGAGAGAAAGCGTTGTAAACTTCTTTCAGCGAAGAATCGAAGTAAAGAACAGAGCCTCTTCATTTATCAGGGTTTCCCTGGCTCTGGCTTCTCCACTCCTACCTTTTAAGGACTCCAGCAGATAAACTCTGTGGCTGTGTCTGCTAAAGATGTTCTAGCCCTTTTCTGCTACATGGGGCTGTTTTTTCTCACCGTGTGCAAGCAGGCGTTGTTGCTGCACAGAGCAGGGGGAGAGCTCAAGGTGTGCCAGGCTTCAGGCACCCACTTCTGTAGCAATGCTTCTGACCTCTAATATTAATGAATAGTCAGTTCTGTGCTTGCAGGCTCTCCACTGCACCAAAAGCGTGGATTTTCACCTGATGAGGGAATTAGGAAGATCTTCATGCTTGAAAAATAGGCATAGAACTTGATACTTAAAAGTGGCCCCAAAATTAAGAAAGTTATCTTTGGTATCCTGAGAAAACCCTCCTAATGCTCACTTTAGTAGTCTTAGGAAGCTGACAATAAGAACATTGTATCTGGTGTACAAATAGCCATTTAATATCCTCTATGAGGCAGATTAAGAAGAATTTCAAATACTGCCATCTGCATCGAACAAACTGTCCAAAATGGATGTGGGGTTGAATTAGTACAGACTGGAATAAGGAGTGAATGAATACAAACTGTTCGCAGATGAAAGATCAGAGTAGGTTAATGATGCTCTATGCATTTAGAATCCCCCCTCCCCCCCCCCAACTCCTGAATTACAAATACCTTTAATTTATTGGCAGCCAAAGATATGATACTTTTCTTTAGACAATAGGCCAGAGTTCTTTAATCCATCACTGGAATATGAAACGCACGAACCAAACCCTTCATTTACTTCCAACTTCTGAAATTACAGGGAAATCAATAAAACTGTGCAGGGAGTTACGTTAGCGTAGAATTTGACCCCCTGCTACTTAACTCATCTCTGATGTAAATTCACTATGGCCATGGAGTTATGTTGGGGCTGACTTTGTCCAACATATCTGAAAATATAAATTATATTACCATGTGTACTGTACTGCATTGTAATATTTCCCATCTGTTTCAGTCTCAGGAGAGAAGCATTGAATCAAGCTGATTTCTTCCAAGGCAAACCATAGAAACAGCATTGCATAAAATCATTAGCCCTCTCATTGACCTAGGGGGAAAGAGAAGAGCACGTCCCACTTGAAACTTTAAGCACCTGAGAAAAATTGTTTAAAAGGTAGCAAAGTAGTAGCTTTTGCAAAGTTTGGCCATGAAAAACAAAAATCATACTTTTTTCTTTCCCCACACAGCCGTTGGATTTTATCTTGCGAGAAGCTTAAAGTATCCTGAATTAAGTAGTGAAGTGTTTTACACAAGCTGCTATGTAGAGTAAGCTGTAATGATGATCAGTTTTCAATGGTTTCCTTTCACTTAGCAGCTCAGAAGCTGAATCTCACTTTCATGACGCTTTGGATCTGTCAGACTGGTTGTACAGTCTGGGAAACCTGCTTCTACACAATGACTTTTCCAGTTTTTCTTTATTCTTGGCAGGACAGACCTGCTGCATGAAATGCTGCAAAGAACTCTCCGATGTTATAAGCTATTCCTGCTCCTAGCTAAAACCAGAAACACAGAAGTATGTCTTTGAGATACACCTTGGAGGTGATTTTTTTTTTTTTTGAAAGTTCTGACAAAATGTGCTGGATTTTGGTAAATTTTTCCACTTCATCGATCCTAATAATGTTGAGCATTGCTTTTCTTTAGAAATATGTTAGGCCAGCTTCTTACAGAATAAAATTGGAAGTGTTCATGTGTTCAAGTGTTCAAAATTAGGATTACCTTGACACTTGGACTTTGACTGTAGAAGTCTTCATTGACTGCCCAAGGAGTGGGCAGGATGTATGTTTAAAGAAACTAATAAATCCATCAACCCATCAGTAATCGCGTCAGATTTGGAATTTACATCAGTTTCTGCTTGGTTTAAGACAGAAGTCTTTGTGCCATTTGGCATCATTCACTCCAAAGACAAGAAGAACATTAAAATCAGATTACTGCAGAGTAGTGAGAATTTATGCCAGCACTACAATTCAATAGCCACAAATAAAGCGATTGCAGCCTGCTGCTTATTTTTAGAGTGACATCAAATGGCACAAAAGGTGATGTGCCAAAAAATATTGTAATGTAAGAACAGAGGGGATGGAAAAGTCTCATAGGCGTTTTAGCAATAATTGGAAGAGTGGCTGAAAAATTGTGCAATGGTCCCTCTAAAAGGCATTGAATGCACTAAATAAAGATGAAATTCTGACTTACTGTGTGTCCTGCTGTAATGCAAAGTTACCCTTGTTAAAAGGTTTGATCTGTCAGCCACCTTCAGTTCCCACCAGAATAATTAACAGTTGATGTTTTTTAGGTCTGATCCAAAGCCCGGTAAAATCAAGGGAGGTTCTGATCAGGCAGTGTTTACCCTTAATCAGGAATGAATGATACACATTCTGCAGAGTATAGCAACAGAGTTCTATCTTTACTAAGAAGTCAGAAGTATAAATATAATTGTCTGAGCTACAGAGTGCACCTGTTGAGAGAGGACTTTGGAGAGGAAATCCCAGAATAACATTTCAATACAGATGGTAATTCAGGAATATCTTTTTCCCTTACAAAAAATAATTTAGGCCATGATGTTGTCAAAGAATAGTTAACAAAAAAAAAAAGGAGTAAAACCATCTCTTGCATCCATTATATGTTTTTCTCAGAATTACTTTTATAAGTTCAGAAACAGGTATAACAGTTCTCTGGGAACCGCCAAAAAGAAGTAAGGTGATAGATTTACAGCAGGCTGCTCTGTCCTGCCCCTCATATGGCTCAGTTTGAAATGACAGTTCTGCCAAAAACAACCCCCACCAACTAAACAAAAAAAACCCCTCTTTGCACTTTGTTTTTTTACTAGCGCTTTCGAGACAAGAGAACTCTTCTGCCATTGTTTTTGATGCTGGACACCAGCTGAAGCTAGTGGGGCTGTTGTGTAACAGTATTGCTGATGGGATGTTGCTGGTCCCTAGCTCAAAGCAACGCTTATGTGGCGGGGTGACCTTTAGAAGTCGCATGAAGAACAGCATTCAAGGATGTCGACATGCGTGCCTGAACAGAGCAATCTGTGAAAAATGTTGAGAGCGAACAATGTGACAGATTCAGCCACTTTAGACCACATTACCTTTGAAAATAACAAGAGCCTTCTGAAAATAAAGGAGAAAAATTAGAGTTCCTAACATAAATCACCCTTTGAAAGATTGGGAAAAAAACAATAATCTGCAAGGAAAATAGAGGCATTTTGTGTTTTTCTTGGTAGCAAACATGCCATAAGGGTATTTTTTAATCCTGATATTTCTAAAATTTCTAAAAGCTGCAGAAAGTTTGCTGTATTTGGAGCTCATAAAGACAAATGAAGGGAACAAACAATGATTTGTTTAAAATAGAAATACTTGTTCGGACCTATGCAGGCCTGTTTTTTTTTTCCATTTTGTAATCTGAAAGACAGACTGGTGGGGGTCTCAGAGCAAGGCCAGTTTGGCTACATGATGTAATGATCCTTTGCCTGAGAATCCAGCCTCTGCTATACATTGCCAGTGAAACAGCACGTCTCCTTTCCGCAGTACCTCCGACAGACAGGTGTGGTATGATGATTAACCACCATTCTTTCATGCTGCCTTCTCTTGCTTGCTCTACATTGGAGTAAGGAGGAAAATGTCTGGGACTGACGCAGTGGCAGAACTGTTCAAATGCCAGCTGTTTTGGCAGACGAGCATCCCTGGAAGTAAGAAAGCTTCAGTTTCCATCTGAAAGCACATGGTGTAACCATCTTTTTTGGTGTGAAACTTGAGAAATCTGTGAACCATTCATTCACACTCCTTTTCCATTCCACCCAATAGCAGTTCTTCCTCCTACAGGATATGGGGCAGGAAAAGATTTTTAAGATGGACCCGCTCTGATTTTGCACAGCCTGCATTTAAGCATTTTATCAGTTGAGGTTTCATTCCTCATACCTCCAATCACGTGGTGGACAAGCCTTACAAACTATTACATCAGTACCATTAAATCTGAAAATGTCCTAATAGGTAGGTATGCCCAACTTTGCCCTTATGACCTCGTGCACCATGTGAAATGGATTTAATTAATTAGCTGGTTGTTTTAAGACAATTCCAGCTGAGAGAATGTCTGTAGGCCTTGCAGCTGAAAAAAAAATATCTTGTTAAATCATTTCTTTTCTTATATTTCCACTTCTTTTCCTTATTTCTATGAAATAGACACTATTTCAGACTTTACGAGTACTCAGCGCTTTCCTGACAGGAGAACATGTGGGTAAACCAGGCCATTCTGGCTCAGGAAGCCAGTTAGTTCATGATGAGAGTCCGTTTGTTTCCATTACTGATCACAGGATGGAATGAGTATGTTTGATTTTCTTATAAACATCATCATAATACCAGAGAGGGAGCCCAAATCATTTGCTTCGAGGTAGACACCGTGGCATTCTTTTCTGCTCAGTAAATGGAAAGCAGTGATGCTGCAGACGCTGGGATGGATTCCTCTGTCTGCTCCAGTGTAGGGGAGAATTACAGCATTTCCATTGAAAATGGGCAATATGTCTTCTTTCTACTTTGTCCTTTAGTTAAACAAAGTATAAACCAGTGCAGGAATATGCAATAAATAGATGTATTTACTACAGAAGAAATATAAAACCATTTTTTGAAGTAGCCATCCTGTAAAGCAAATGACCAAAACCAGGTCAGAGTAAGGAAGCACAGGCTTTGTGCAGTTAAAAGTCCATAAAAAGCAAGAGCAAGACCCTTCTTAGCTTCAGCAGACGTCGGATCCAGTCAAAGTTAGAGGCAAGGCCTCCTTCATCTCAGTGCTTTAGCCTTTGCCAGATTCACTTTAAATAACAGCAGAAACCGTTTGCTTGACTCACTGTGTTTGTGATCAGATTCTCACAGATCAAAGCTCCTCGGTTTTGTTTCCCAAGCCACCATGGAGCGGCTGCTGGAGGGTCGTGAGTCACCTCTGTGTGGACTATTGCCCTTTCTGAGGCAGAACCAGAGAAGTTCAAGATGTTCTTTAATTTCTAACCATTTAGTCACATCTCTGCAAATGGGATGTGTGAGTCTGCTACTAATGCAATCGCTGGACGTTTGCTTTGTCCAAAGTGGAAAAGCCTGTGGCTTTTGAGGATGCTATTAGGAGATTTTTTCCTTTTGCCATATATATGTGGTTAAGTCATGATCACGGCGCTTGCACAAATGCGAAGCCAAAAGCAACTGCAGAACAAGTCAGTTTCTTGATAGCACTCAGTAACAAGTTCCCATTCACTTCACTGGTGGAATTGAGATTATGTCCCATATGACATCTGTCATCCTTCAGACCTGCAATGACCGTATTTATTTTCCCCTGTACACATTTGGGCTCTTTTATGTACCACTCTTACAGGTTCTTTGAGACTAAATGATGATTTTCCTTTCAGCTTTCCCTATTGGTCTGCTTAAATACAGCTGCTTGTCTGCTTAGAAAATGGGAAATAATTCAAAACAAGCATATGATGAAGAATGTATTGCCTTTTTTTCTTTTCTTCACTTAGGCTGCCCCAGGGAAATGCTACTCACAGCAGAATCTTTAAAAATGTGGGTGCTCAGTAAAGAGCATAAATGCAAAGTTATTCAGGATTTCAAATATTAAACCTTAATGTTTTGTACAACGAATCGGAGATTGACACAGCTTCCAACAAACCCTTGCAATAACTACCATAGCAGTGAAGTTCTGTAGAGCCACTGTATTTAGGGCTTTGGGAAGAAGAATAAGATTTTGCATTGCCGTAGGCAAGTACTGTTGGAGTGTAATATTTTTTTAAATCTGAGGCTAATATATATGTTTAGGAATCAATAAAAAAAGCTGGCTAAGGCAACTACGTGACTGTTTTACTGCAAGTCTAGAAGTAGGCAACTCAGCTTTTTTATAACCTTATCATTCCTATGTGTTGCTTGCCAGTGCTTTAGCACAAATCAGCTTTCGAAAGGATTTTGGAGCTAACGGTTAATCTTTATGAGCAATGCAAAATGCATTATGTCATAACATGCTGACACACGGATCTACATCTGAGCACAGAGGGGGTGTCTTGAACAGACTAAGTCTTCCCAGATGTAAGTTTCCTTTGGAATCCTATTTTAATACTTTCATTCTGCCAAAGGCCGCAACGATTTTCATTGCAGCTCTCCTAGCTTATTTCTTAATTCATTTAACAATGTCCAGAAACTTAGGAGCAAATATGAATGTCGTTATATCCAGATGTCTTCAATTTTTTGTCTGTTTTCTTTCTGTTAAATGATGCCATCTACTGTAGAATAACTGAATGACAACCTTGTAAAAATGCAGAGAAATCTGCTTTATTTCCTTATTACTATAAAATTATGTCAGACTTTTGTGACACATTTTAAATTTCCTTGAATTTCATCGATACTGTTGACTAAAATACGGGAAGGTGAGTATTTTCAGTGTGAAAAATTGGCCACTGAGAAAAGCATCTGCTTCAGAAAAGAGCAGTTGTCTGGAAAACTTCTGTTCTAATCAGCAGAGCAAAAATGGGAAGGATGGCCCTTTTCTGCTCCCCGCTCGAGCTGTCCTCTTCACTGTAAGGCTGGAATAACAAAGCAATAAAACAAATCAATGAGAATGAAGTAAGGGTGAATAAAAATCTGACATATGAAAATGGAAATACTTGGATATGAATTTCCTAGTGAATAAGAGTCTTGCTATCTTAAACATACAGTTAAAAAAATGTGTGGTTTTGGAAGGAGAAGAGAGTGATACCGAGAGCAGAAAATCTGAATATTAAAAATAATCAAACACATCTTATGGCTGCAGAATTGTATGTACATTATGCATTTTTTT
>Ga0181612_139981_pt1 | contig 28747 bp, 9 predicted proteins | sample HoacroProtozoa21_FD_119630 | JGI IMG/M metagenome (GOLD analysis project Ga0181612, IMG submission 119630) | Hoatzin crop microbial communities from Cojedes, Venezuel. Combined Assembly of Gp0051906, Gp0051904, Gp0051908 | reverse complement strand
CCCCCCCCCCCCCCCTTATTGAAAGACATGGATCCATTTCATTTAAGAAATTTGGAAGAAAATTTTATTTTCTGTTCCATTTTTCTTTGTCAAGGTTTAGCAGTAGATCAGACTGATAAACCACCACTGATACACCACTACAGAGAACAGGCTACCTGTCCCTGGGGATGTTTTGCCCATAGCAGAGGCACAGGCAGAGTATGGCTGAGTTCTGTCTGTGCAGTTCAGGGAGCTGCTTAGGGAATAATACGGTCTTTGTGACTATGTATTGATAGATGCAGGATTATGTACGCAAATGACACTAACAGTGGTTAACATCGATAGAGGCATTGTCTGCAAAGGGAGTGTAGGTTTTAAATTTTTATTTAGAGTTCTATAGCATCATGTAAAGTCATTTTCCCAACAGGTCTCGCCTTTCCTTTTTGCAAGATTTCCCCTTCTTAAACATGCATCCAGTTTAACTGCTGCTGAAGGAAGTCACAGTAAATTAACAGCTGGCCAGTAAACCTGGAGCTTTGAAGAGAAAACTGCTCCTTCCTCTTTACAAAAAGGTTTGAAACAATTTAGCTTCTCTTCAGCTATTTGGTCACAGTGATTGAGGTATGGATGAACTGAAATAGATGTGAATTGGATGGAATGAGGGAGAGATTATGATCTACCAGCATACACCACTGGCTTCCAAAGATGAGAAGGAAATTTCATATTGTAATTTTCTAAAAAGTGCCAGAGTACAGGTATTTGGTTGAAGATAAACCAAAAGATTATTGTGAAATTGTTGCTTCCCAACACTTTAAAAGAATTCATATTTCATTTGTTAATGGGTTTATAAATGCAAACTTGATGTCATTCCCATCCATAACAGACTTACTAACTTCTAGGTATAATTCATTAAGAAAACACAAGTATGTTAGCTATCAAATCAGACATTTAATAAGTTATGTAACTTAATTGTCATAGGCAGAATGCCCGATAGTATTGGAGCATGAATATAGCTCTGATCAGATTTAACTCCTGTCTTGCACAAACATATAGGAAAGCTTCGTGATGGAGTAATAGCAAAATCCATGTGAAATGCGGATAATTTAAGTAATTCAAAGAACAAGATTTGAGCAGCAATTGAAAATTTGGAGTTTCTGTTTAAAACATGTTGCAGAAATCTTTTTAAAGAATAGCATGTCTCATTATAAGAATAAACAATGTAAAGAATATGTATCACTGATTAGTGTCAACAAAAGAATGTATCCCCTAGATTAACAAAAGTGGTTGTTCATGGAGTTTGATGTTACAAGTTCCTACCACGAGACAAATTCAAATTAAAGTAGCAGAAGAACTTGGCTTTGAATTGCGCCATTTAGCATAAAATTACATGAGGATCTGACGGGTAGAGGTTGGCCCATGTGATTTGTAACTGTTTACCTTACTGCATTTTTGCATCATCTTCTCTCTCATACTGCAGATCCAGGTAGTTCTCCAGCTAATTACCTAGAAAGAGGAAGTGTGTGATGAATCTCTCTCCAACTTTGCCAGCTCCCATGTTTGAAGTGCAAGTCTTAAAGTATTGCTCTTTTTCCCCCAAAAGTTTCAGGTGTTGGAAATTTGGAAATATATTAATGTAAGTTTCTTGGCTTATTGTTTTTAAATTAAAGAAAATGCATATGTTTTCTGGGTGTAGAGAAAAGCCTGGATGTATGGCACTAGGATACTCTGCAGGCTTAAAAATGGAAGGTAAAATCAAACTGAATAGTACAAAGAAACCTATGATTTCTCTTTTAATCTTGCAGTTCTTTGGGACTAGCTTAGTTATCTAAGCCACCTGGGATGGCAGATGGTGCCAGCATGCCTTTGAACCCAGTTATTTTCTTGCCTGTTTTTGCCTAGCATTGCGTTTCACAAGTGTCTGGTTTGGTTCCTATACTTAGGTGTAAAGCATAATCTGATTTATCGAGAGTTTGAGAGCAAGATGGCCTGAGTTATCATTAGCATAATCTATATCCAGTTGCAACTAAAGAAGACATACAATTTTTTTCCATTTTATGACTGAAGTACATGAAAAAAATACAAGATTAGTTAAGACAGAATCCCTGCAGATTTAATTTACAATGATTTGTTCAGGCAGGAGATCTGAAGAGAGGGTTATTTCCCTAGGCCTTTTGAATTGCGATGAGGTGCTACTCCTGCAGGCCAGCAGGTTGTGCAGTCCATGTGCCGTTATTGACCAGAGGCTGCAATTCAAGGACCTGAAGCCACTATCAACTTTGTTGTGATGAAAATGAGATCACGCTCTGTTTGAATTCCCTGGTGATAATCACGATGCATATCGTTGTGAAATGGCACACATTAAAGAAACACATGCCGTACATTGGGTGACTTGCATAACTGGTCTGTTGCCTACAGCTGGTTCACTATGTAGTTGTGTGTTCTTACTGCAAGGAGAGATTAGCAGAAGGGAGTGCGACTCCTCACAATGTTTTGCGATCTGTCTCAGCTGCCTGCTAGCCCACGCTTTAGGATTTTTCACGTTAATATTTAAAGTCCCAAGAGAATTGCATCCCAAGTGCATTTTTGAGCTTCTGATGCCCTGTATTCCATTCCAATCTTGACAGTTAGGAGAGAGAGATTCTGGGCCTAAGGGCTTTCTGAAATGGAATGAGAGTGCACAGAATCTTTTCCTCTGGAGTACTGGGTGTGTTAAATGTTCTTCCTCCAGAGCTCAAATGTGTCACAAATTTAGTATACTCAAGAATGTGCGTTCCACCTATAACCGGAAAGCTTTGTGCAACAATACTTTTAGTTGTAATTATTTCACTGTTAGTAGTTACAATTTAAAGTAGCAGACTAAGGAAGAAAGACTGTGGAAATGTTCTAATCTTATTAAAGAGTCATCATTCTTTGCCTTGGACATTGCTTATGAAAAATTATTAATTTGACTTTTTCAGGTTATTTCCCAGTGTTTCTGAGAATCTTTAAGAGGTTGTTATGCTTGCTTATTTTAAATCATAAGTTATTAAATACTTCAGACAAATAAGATCTTTATGTTCTTCACTTGTAAAATGCACAAAGGGCAAGCTACTCAGCAATGCTGAGACTCTTGCTAAAGGTATCTTTATTACTCTGTATTTCATCTGACTGTCATGAGTACAAGACGAGTAAATCCGAATTCATCCTCACATCCAGTGACATTCTGACAGGTTTACTTACCTTGAGTAGGATATAACTGTATCTGAGGTCCTACTGAATAAAATATCAGAATACAGCACGTTCAAATCAATGGTCCAGATCTGCAGCCGTTAGCTCAAGTGTTATGTCTGCTATATGTAGGAGTTTTTACTGGTCAAAGGCTACAGAATCACTCCCACTTGTTTTGTTTATTTTGATCTTCCTATCAATAAAGTGCTGTAAATGCTAAAACATTTATTCAGATTTTTCTACTGCTCTTACTTTTAGCATTGTATTATTCCATGTATAAACTGGTTAGGTATAATCTTACAAAATTTTTCAACCAGTGCTACACTTAAGTCAATTATGTAAAGTTTGGCAGTTATTCTTGCCCAGCCTGTTACCACTCAAAGAAATACTGATGCGCTGTCAGTCCTTGACATCCAAAGAGATCTAAATGATTGTCAGTGAACACAACTTTGAATCAGCAGCAATAAAAAAAAAATCTTTTTATAGCTCAGATAAAATTCTTTCTGAAGTAAAACAAAACTAATGAACATAATTTCTTTGCGTTACTGTTAGCGTTGAAAATACTACATTTATTTTATGAACTGGTGGCTTAAGCAGCACTGAAGGCATGTATGTGTTAGAATATATTCTGTCATTTGGCTCGGCTTTAGGCAATTATACATGTAAACATAGTTACTATGGTACTCTTTTTTAAAACATCTTGGTCTCAAGTTTGTGATGAATGAATCTGCAATGTGTTTTCCTGACACTTTTTTGAATTGAATTAGTTCAATATTAATTTATTTTAGATGTGCCAGAAGCATCATCCTATTATTAATAAGTTGAAATAGACAGCAGGAAATGCAGGTCCCTACCTCGCATTGCCAGAATGCATCTCTGTGTGTATCCAGCAATCTGGGTGATATGTTGACAGAATGAGGCCAACGATGCAAATAAAGGAATTTTCCCCCCTCTCTCCTTGCAGTAAATACACTCATTTATATATGAAATTAGAGAGTGCAGTTTATTGCTTGTCGTTGAATAATTCACTGACTAGAATTTCTACAGAATAATCAAATTAAGAGAAAAATAGCTTCTATATTAGCATTGCTATCAAATGTTTGTGTATTAAGGGATAAAGAGTATTTATGTTTCAGAAAGTCAGCTATTTCACTTGGCTTATCAGCCACCTAAGACTGAAGTAGAATTCTCCACATATATACATTCCGGGCTAGATCCTTAGCTACAAATTAGAGTATTTTTACTGCAGTCACGGTAGCTGACTGAAGTCAGTGCCACTTTACACTAGTGGAGCACATGAATCCAAATACTTCTGTTAAATACCACATAAATACTTCTTTTTTAGAATGGAAGGTGAATTTTTTCCTGTCCTCCACAAATACCCTCAATCATTATGCTTGCTATGTGTGTTAGCTATTTTGTCTTAATTGCTTGCAAGTTTGTACTCTGATTCCCTAATATACTAACACAGCACAGAGCCAAAATTTATTTATTTTTGAAAGTGATAGTATATGTTTCAGCTTTTACTTTTCTCAGATAAGCTCAATTTAAGATCAAAACTATTTATTCCATGAAAGAGAAAAGCCAGAATTCATTAATAAATGAAAGAACCACAGAGATGAATTTATAGATAGAGAAGAAAATCACAGATAGTGGGTGACTGGCAGTGAAGTTGCATTTTTGTGAAATAAACCTCCTGGTCTTCAGTATTTAAAGTGAGGCAACATAATCCTGTTCCCTTTTGATCATAATATACAGATGATCAGGATAGGGAGCGATACAAGTATATATAACTGTACCCAACTGATAAAAAGGAGTCATGGACAAAGGACCCTGCCAAGATAACAAGCTTCTGTATTTTCTGGCTTACTGTATCTAGTAGCTACAGAAAGCTGGATTAGTATATTTGATTCATACGTTTCTGGGCGGCTGATTTGTCTAGGATAATTACCATCCATGACAACTGGGATTTTGGACAAAAATAATGGAGGACCCAGCACCTAGTAAAAGAAGTTAAACGAGGCTTCCACAGTTAGTTTGCTGTTACCTATGGAATACATACTGCAATTTAGCAAAAATCTGTCCTGCGAGTAACTTCAGGGGAAAAATGGCACCTAACCGCTCGTTTCCACAAATGCACCCGAAGAACTGGAAAAAAGATTTCTCTCAGACTGAAGTCTCAATGTCTGTGTGATGGAAGGGAGAACCCACTCTTGCCAAACTCACAAAAGATGTTGCAAGCAGTCATTTGGACGGCTGAAACAGCCCTGATCTCTCTCTGGATCTGTCTGGAGCAGACAACAGTCAGTATGATTAAGCACGTACCCATTTTAAGTGACCATAGTTTTATTTCATATGAGATTTTTTCCACTCAAGGAAATATAAATGTAAGACTTAGCTATCACCCTACCTAATCTCTGTATGCTTAATGCAAGTGATTAGTATTGTGGCCATATAACATTGAAATCAGATGGCAAAAAGGGTATTTGCTATGAAAATATTTTTTCAAGGGAGAGGCAGGAGAGTGCAACACAAGGCATAAAAGAACTGAAAAGGAAGTGAAAGGTTTTCTAATGCTACTAAAAGCGTATTAACTTTTGAATGGTAATTTCTTCTTTAAGACACTGAAACCAAAATATTGTTCTCTTTTCAGATTAACTTCAATTTTAAAGTTCCAAGTTTATTATTAAACAATGTAGAGGAGACTTTGCCCCCCCTAAATTAAAGGAAATGAAAACACACAGTCAGTTTATTTTTTAAAAGTAGAAAGGCAGTTTACTTGAACTCTGCTCTGCTATGCCCTAAGTAGACAACCCATTAGCCATTTTTTTCCCAGAGAATCTGTTCATATTTCATTCATTTTGTCGTATGTACACTTGACAAAGAGCTTCAATCACATAAACATGGGTTGTCTGGCAGACACATAACTAATGAAGCTTACTTTGAATCTAAGGATACAATGCTCATTGTCTGCAAGGTGAAACTATTTAGAGCAGTATAAGGTGCTAGCTCACAGAAGATGCCTAGAGCACATCCTAAACAGCCCTCAGTTTATTAATACAACAAACAGTAAGTTACAGATAGCTCATACTAGAACTGTTGCCCCTGGTTCGGTGTGCCTTCGACAGGATCATTTTAATGCACAGCTGTAGATTCTGCTTGTTTTTGTTTTACACTTCAGTGTATTTTACAAGCTGTGTACGATGCTTGTGTGCGTGTGTAACTACAGCATATGTTGTTTATGAGCCTTTAATTTTCCTTCACTCAAGGCAGCAATGCACCCCGTGCAGTTTACAGTGTTCCATCTGTGTCACTTGTCTTGAGTTGTAGATTTGTATCTTGGCAGAGTATAGAAAAGGTATCTTCAATCTTCTCATGACAGTTTCGCAGCATTTTTCTAGGCTGACAGTCTTTGTCAAATAAAAAACAAACCTGCTGCATCTAGTGCTGCTAATTTTCCATAAGGAATTTAACAATGCCCAACACTTAGTGTAGAGAATTGTTATTGTCAGTATTGTTATTGTGCAACTCGTACTATGAACCAAGGTATTTGGGAGGTGGGGGTGTGTGTCTCTCTTTTTTTTTTCCACTGTGCTCCTGTAAAGCAAAGTAATAACCCGTGTTTTTGTTTTTGACCACATAGATTAAACAAGAAATTATAGGGATTATGACTTACTAAAATTTTTGTCCAACTCATGAAAGTGTCTGAATTGACAAAGGTAATAAGCAGCCAAACTTGCTGGAAGCAACCCAGTTTAAATTTCTTTTTGATGCACTCTTGAAACGTACATTAAGACTGGAAACCGTAGGCGGATGTGCTTCCCTACAGTAGTCAATCTAATCTTTCTTTGATGCATTTTATAGGATTATCTATTTGTTTTGTATCAAGAGGATACTGAAGGAGTTGGCCTTGCATAGCAGCATACAGTGATGTGCACTAAGTGTATGCCCTCTGTAAAGTTCTCCACAATCTTGCCTATGGATATTCCAAAAACATCTCTGCTTTAACAGGTGTTCTTTAAGAGGAGCTGTAAATGCTTTATCAAGGCTAAGCTATGAAAGAAAAGACCAGACGTCAGCCCAAGGCCTTTGTGCAGCTAGATACAGAGGATACAATGAAAAAATCCAACTGCCTTCCTGGTAAAATAACAGGGGTGAGTGCAATAGAGGAACCTCTTTGTTTTCTTCCCATTAGTTAAGCACTAGGACCCTTCTGGGACAAAAACCTAGCTCTTAGTTTTCCGAAGCTTTTTCTTTATGTACTATAGGTAATCTATATAGCCCACATATAAAAAAAAATACTAAGACTAGACTCATCTAGGTATTAAGTGCGAGTGTGCTGCTTATTGTGGCAAAGGCTAAACCGATCCAGTTACAGTAGCTTGATATTGCTAATTCTCAGTGATATTAGATAAAAGAAACTATAACTATAGCTTTTTAACTAAAAAAGCAAAGGAACACTATTTAAAATGAAAGATCAATATTTGTGGAATGCAAAACAACATCAAATTGCTGCTCAAATCATGATAAACTCTGCAGTAGTCTTACACATGACTGTATCATCTGTTTCAGATGCTCCCAACAACTTTTGAAACAATTGCATGATCTCTTTAAGCAACCTTCCCACATTAAATTTATTTCTGCAAACCTCTTGAGTATCAGATAATGAGATGAAAGTCCTTTGATGACCAAGGTGGAGAGGAACCATTTATGGTTTGCTGTTAATTGTGGAAATTCGTAAGAAAGATTTGTAATTTCTTGAGAATTGTCTTATTAATAACTACTTTAAACCAATTGTAAGCCTCCAGTTCTTTCCAAAATTTTACTAGCTTTGACTTCCAAGTGCTAAAAATTGAGTACTTTTTATTTCAGTATTACTAAAGTATGGGTCAGTGGATCTTCTATTAAGTTGATCTGATCCCCCTCCTGAGGTTGAGGGAAGAAGGGTTGTCTTTTGAAGACAGTAAGAATAAAGAAGGTCAGGACTGCAAAAGATAAAATTTTTCAGGCCACAAAACAAGAAACTGATTGAAAGAGTTTGTAATGCTAAATTATAGTCTACTATATTTATTGAATTCTGTTATGCAGAATTTGCATCTTTGTAGACCATTTACCAAAACAAAAGTTCAGATGAGAATCTTGATTATGTAAAACCAAACCAAAACACCCAACCCCTCACTCCAATTATACTGTGCATAATATATTTCTTCTGATATTGGTAAACTCTAAAATGATCATTGAATTCATTCCATCAACTCTGCCATCTCTAAAAGCGCTGAGCAGGAATGAAGAATGCTAACAAATCAGGTAGATATATGCGTCACTGATCCATACAGATCAGCTCTCCTTGAAATGTAAATTCCAGAAGGGGATCTGCATTTTCAAAGATGCATAATAAAGCTTTTGCCAACTGGTGTTCCTGCATTCAACTCATTTAAAGATTAGCTGTAAACTTCAGAGAAGAAAGAGAACGACTTGATGCCTGCATGCATAAATATAGAAAGACATGAGACTTTTTTTTTCTTGGAAGACTATGAAATTGAATGTGACATACAGACATGTGAACTCTTCAGTTACTGGCAACTACCTGAAACCTTTGTTAAAGTATACATAGTTTTCAAATTAGCTTCTTGCTAAAAAAAAACCCAAACCCAAACCAACACGACCTCGTTCAATACTATTAAATGGAATCATCACTGGAAAGAAGCAAAACAAGAAGAATATGGAAAGTTTTGGAATGTATAAGAAACAGAAAGTAATGCTGAAAGAAAAACTACAATCTATGATATAAACTGCTGGTATGCTGCTACCTTCAATACTGTATTTCTGAAATTAGTGGGCTGGAATGAGGTTTCTTTCATCACTGAGATTGCATTGGTCAGAAAGAACAGGCTATGTTAAAAAACACAGGGAATCTAGATTTGGGGCTTCTCTTATCAGATAAAACTGTTGTGCTCACAACATACAAAGTCTTGGTCCAGCACAAAATCAGCCTGCTGATTCAGAGTTCAGAATTTTTCTGGGTTAATTTTTTACTTGGTAAATGACAAAGAAGGTATTGTTAGACTACACAGCTGTAATTATTACAGTTTGCCTGTCCAATGTCCTTGTAGAGATGGTAAAAGACCAGCATAAACATCCTGTTCTTTGGCTAATTTGAAAGAAATACATTTGTATTTCCACACCTGATTCAGATCAACGTTGTGCTTCTCAATAGTGCCCAGATCTGATCAATATTACTGACTAAGAAACCACAATCTCAGAAAAGGCGGTAGAAGTAAATAACTATTTTAGCCATCTGTAGAAATCAGAGAATTAGGATAATCATACTTCAGAAAGACAATTTCAGAGGTTAATTATATGCTAATGACAAATAAATACAATTTTCTTGCATATATTTCTCGCATATTGTATGTCATACACATACAAGTAGTGGAAGAGATAAAAAATAAGATTTATTATATTATTTTTAACATTTTACATTTATTGAGGGAATATTTGATGAAGGCTATTTCCACATAATCTGGCTGAGTCTGATTCTGTCCAGCTTCACTGAAATACGGCTACCTGCCTAACATCTAAGTAGCTCCCTCATAAAGTATTAGAAGCCTAAAAATTCACGCTGCAACACATACCTTTTAGCCTGTGAAGCGGAAGACTGAATCCCATGTTAGGAACATATACTCCAGTAGGCTGAACAGTTGGCTTGGACAGAAAGACAGAGATCTAGGAACCTCCCCAGGGTTAGGTGGAGTTTGATGCTGTGATGCTCAGAGTGGGCCCATGCGACTACAGCTCACCAGTGCCCTGAGAAGCTTGAAGAGGAATGCACCTAATGAATGCTTCTACCACGGGGCGCACCAGAGTTTCTGGATTGTAAGGTACAATGTCAAACAAGCATATCTGCATCTCTAGTTCTATCTGGCACCATATTTAACATTTCAAGTTGATTTTCTTCTTTGGTATTGATATATAATAAAATGTTACATGAAAAAGAAGAACAGATCAGTACAACACTGTCAAACAAAAAAAATATTAAAACCAAAACAATTCTTAATGCAGGGGTATCGATGGGTGTGGTTTTTATATATAATCTGAGTATGTCATACATTGAACACTGTGTCTGAGTTATACAGTATAACAAGATGTTATTTTAACTTTGAGAACATCTCATGGTCTGCATTAGAAATGACAAAATAAAAATATTCTGTGCTTTGGAGGACAAGCAAACAACTTTTGTTATTTTTACCAAGAATCAGTACGCTGATGGAGATATGTAAAGTAAAGCCAGGACAGCACTAGAATAACTAGTCACAGAATACAAAATATGATTAATATGGTAGTGCTAATGAAAAGCTTTCCCATTCAAGACCAAAGTGACATAATTTGTATAATCAAATATATGTACAGTTGCTGATAATAATTTTTTTGCACCAATTTTTTTAAAGTGTATAGAATAACAGTGTAAATTGAGGTTGCCTGGGATATTTTAATTTCTTTACATTCAGAACTCTCACTTAAAGTTTCTTTAAACAGTTCATATTCTTACTTTGTTTGGAGAATTTTTTTTGCAAATCCAAGATAGTAAGCTTGTGGTTTAATACTAGTGATACACAGACAGGAAGCTTCTAGTTCACCTATTCAAAATCATAGGTGAAATAGATTCCTTTTATTATTAATTGATTAAGAACTTCAGCATATTAACAGAGGATGAATTATTTATCGGAGCCACTACGTACGCCTCTGTTTTAAAATACAGTTTAACTTATTGTATGAAAAATTGTAGATATCAACACCACTATCATTGTGCGTGATATAAAAAATACTAACAACGAAAAATACAGAAGAGTTAGAATAATACCATTTTAAATATTTACATTTTTACACTGTTAGAAGCAGTCATTTTTCCAAAACAGCACAAATCTTGTAACAGATACATATCTCAAATAAGTCTGCCAAAGTTAATGTATTTGCATGATGAGAGAACGGAGATCAGAATATGACTCACAGTAATCATACAAATATGTGAAACTTATTTTTCCCAACATAAAGTGCACCAGTTCACTGAGTTAACAGATGTATTATTCCAATGAAGCACATAACCAGTACGTCAAGTTCTCATAATATGAATCTCTACAGTTTAGAAAGAGATGTTTGAAAGAGTTTTTTTCAGGCCCTTTTTGAGAAACATTGATTCCAAATGCATTAATGCCAGTCAAAGGAATGATTAACCATTCTGTAAAATTTTGCATTGTGCTCTCTGAAGTAAGAATAGAGCTGCTGTAGAACAGTGGTGTTAACAAGAGGATGAGGGCGCCCTTTGGATTCATGTAAACATCTCTCCCTTCCATCACTTCTAATGCAGTAGAATCCCTTGGTTTGGTTAAAATAAAAATTCGAAGACATAATTCGGGAAGGAAGATTTAGAAATCTTTCAACTTTTTGTAATTCAGGAAGAGGGTCCTTGATTAAAGTATTGCCATCCACTATGTGAATCTGATCCAAACTGAAATGCTTAAGCCACTTTTCCATATGAACATCATATAAACTTCTCTGAATAGCTTTGTATTTCATATTAAGTGCTCCATTCTTAATAACAATATCTTCAAAAAGCTGAACAGGCTTGTGGCTTTCTACTCTGTTGTAATATACTTGGGTATAGTCAGATATAACTCTTTCAGTGGGATCTCTCAGAATAAGCAGCAGTTTAATGGAGCTATTCATGTCATGAATTCTTTCTGGAGCCTGTGGTGATGTAAAATAGCCTGGTGTTTTCTCAATTGTAATTTGATTTCCATAAGAAAATGGCATCAGACTTCTATACCAGTCTATTCCTTTCACATAATTTTCATCCCAGTCAAAGAAGTGGACTTCTGTAGCTGCTACCACGATATTAGGATGAATATCCAACATTTCCAGCAAAGCCCTTGTCCCTCCTTTACGAACTCCTATGATGATTGTCTGAGGTATTTGTCGGCTTGTGCCAGGAGGTCTCACCTGTGCTGAATAGTGTTCACTTTTATTGCTGAATAATCCTACTTGTGACTTCAGTGTTTCCAACAGTGCCCCATTCTCAATAGGAGCACCCTGAGCATGAGTCAGCAGAAAATAAGCTGACACTAGTAAGAAGGCCATGTGGAGAGGAATAACTATTTCAAGATAATGTTATGCTCCTATGCTCCACTAATGGAAGAACAGGTAAGTCCCCTCTTGAGTTGGTTGGCAGAACCCGTGGTAAACACACAGCACGTTTCTGAAGCATCTACAAAATAAAATAAGACAAATCAATATTTCTAAACCCATTACTAGTTGGAAATTCAACTCACAATTCAATTCACAAATCTAATCTGTGATCAAAATAGAAAATTTATAACAAAGTTATTTGTTTTCCGTGATTTTATTTCAGAACAACAAAAAAACCCCATGTGTTTTTATTCCTTAAACATAGGTGACCAATGATGGATACTGACCCTTCAACAGCTTTTATTTCCTCTAAGCAGAACATTAGAAATTTTTACCTGATTTTAAATTCTTGACCATTATTTGCTTGCATTGATTTCCCTGGTTCTCCTCCATATATACCATATACTTCTCTTGCCATACATACCATGCCTGCTATGGGATATTAATAATAACTCCAAAGCATTTTTGAATGTCAATGGCTTTCCCCAAATTCCCTGCTAGAATAGTGTATCCTAATCTAAATAATAGCACTGAATGGTGGTACATCCATTTGAGCTATGGATCATACAAAAAAAGTTCTTTTTACTTAGACACAGAAAACAAGGCAGAGATATAGGCAAAATTTTGGAATCTGAGCCCTTTAGAGCAAAAAACTAATAGTGCGGCAAAGCAAGAGTGAAGTGTCTGAGTTGGAAAAAATAAATGAGACAGGGTGGATTCTTTGTAACTACCCAGGTGTTGTGAAGTATAGTCACTTAAGTGTTGGGAAAATATTGGCAAAATCAATCTTCAGATAATATTCTGCAGTTCCTCCAAAGCTCCGTGTAAGAAATACCTGGATGCTTTCTGGGCACCTAAAAACTTCTGCAGCGAAGCGAGTCTGGTTGGAGCTGGATATCTTATTTTTCTTAATCCACATAGCATACGATCATTTTAAGGAAGTGGTGAATGTTGAATCTCTTAAAAATTTGGGAAAAGCTTTAGACTTGCAGGTATGTGCATGTGCACATGTAACTGAAAGCAAATGTCATTGTAACTGCATTGCTAACATTTGAAACCTCTTACGTAACTTGCATATATTACTTGAAACAGATAGCTAACAGATGTGCCATCACAATAGCAGTGATAAAAAATTCAGATCAATGCAACACCTGCAGTGGAACCACTATGCTTGGACTGCCTGTTTCTACATCTGAAAATCTTACAGGACAAATCCTCACTGAGAAGATTCTTGGACTTCATCCCATTTCTGAGCAGCTGTAATATTTTAAGATTTGTAAGATAGATCTATATCCTTAACTTACTTTGTTTTAAGTGTAGAGTGTGGAAAAAAGCTATTTCATACAGTGAAACAGCAGTCATTTTAAAAACAATAACTGTTTTTGGAATCTATTTCAATTATAGCTCATATTTTAAAGTAGTCTCAGAAATATTACAACTTTAGCTCCTTCTTCCATTCCACTGTCAGTTTCTTTCTTTTTCTGAATATATTGGTCACAGTAGTTCACCTCTTAGAAACAACCTTAGAAAACACAGCCAATTCCCATTTGTCATGGCTCGGAGAAGCACTCAGTATTTCTCTGTGAAAATTGTTTACTTTGAGGCTTACTTTACAGACTTAAACATATAACATACAACCTTTTTTGATAATGACAGTCTAGGCAGTGTAGCAGAGTCATTAAATCTATTTTCTAAATCTTAGTAAAACCTACTCCAGTTTCTTGAACATCTATGGAATGACTCCCATTAGCTGAATGAGCTTGAAACACACAGATAGATAGCAAATATTAACCCTAAAATTGCCATTTTAAACTATGACCTTTAGTGAGTAAATCTGTGGAGAGCATTCCCTATTAAGTCCAAGCAACACCTAAAGGGCAACTGCTTCTTCAAAAAGAGCACAGCTTCACCCATGTAAAGTGTGTGAGCATACACTTATTTAATATTGGAAAAGTCCAAGTACAAATTGGCTTTGTAATCAGAGACTGGAGAAAATATTGTTCTCCTTTACAAACCTCAAAGGAGGTTTTATTTTAAAGGTCACAAGTTTTTTCACTAAGAACTTCACATGAAAGTTCTAGTCAAAGTTCTCAAGAGCAGGGAATGCAAGCATTTCTATGGCAATTACAGGAAGGAAGAACAGAAATGTTTATACCAAACCCATTTGTAGTTACTTTTTTCAGAATGACTCCTCTTTTGGATGGCAAGCTTGGGAAATGATAAGCATGGTATTTAGTGCTGCTGAGGAATCAAAATGCATTCTGCTGTAACGGCAGCTAATGTTGGTTTCGAAAAGCTCTCATATAACGCTGACCACGCTATCTGAGGCATCACACCCCAGATGACTCCTGAAATACTGGCCTTCAAATGTTAAGCATGTTTGTAGGCAGTGACTCTGCTTTAATAATTTCAAGCCAAAGTTTCAGTGATTCACAAGGTTCGTGAACGGTCCATTCTGAGTAAGGATAGAGCTACGCCTAAGATGGTTTTGAAAACAATCTCTTCTCTGAAGTAGGAATACATGGCCCTATGGCTGCTTTCCAGACTGGTGATGCTGGTAGGCTGAAATTTGGGAAGAGGGACAAGGGATCAGGGAGCAGTTAATCTTTGTTTTGACATGTTCTGAAACCGCAGTGTTAATTTATATTCTATTAATCTTCATTTTTAAATTAAAATTCTTTCAGGAATATTAAGGAATTGTTTTTGTAAACCCTTTACAATTTTTTTCAATTTACATTTTTCGTGTTGATACACACAGCACATTATACATTATAATGTGTATACACTTGTATACATTACAAGCACTTTGAAAATAAGGCAAGACTAGCCTGAATGCCTGCCAAGCAAGAAATGCCTTGCAAATACCAAAGTGGAGACATATAGTTCATTATCTAATTTAAATTCCAGAACTGTCCCATCTTGAAACAGTTTTATGAACTGATACGTGACAGATATTTCAGGCAACTTTATTTAACCAGAAAGAAAATTACTTTTAGAGTTTTTGAGAAGAATTATTCTTGAGACTAACTAGGTTAATAGCTTCAACAAAAAACAGAAGGGAAGAGAAGAAAGAAGGAATTTATCTCAAATACACTAAAGCCAGTGTAAAAAAAGATACAAAAGTATTTGAGACTGGGGACTCTGCAGTAGTATAGACAGAGGTGTGTTCTTCCTAGATCTGGCGATAGATGAGAAAGGGCTCAAATTCACTTTTTCATTTTACTTTAAAAAACCCAACACACTAATATTGTTTTATCCCTAATTAACTGCTAATTATCTGGTTTCATGCACCTAAAAATCAGGTGCAAATGCTGTAGTTCAAAGATGCCTGGAAGCTGAATGAGAAATTAATACTTAGAACTAAGGAAAGATTGGACTTCCAAAATATTCTCGGGCTCACATGCTATGTGGGCGAGAGCCTGTTCAACTTACCATCCAAAATCAGCAGTTCTCTATAAAACACACTTAGAAAGCAAGTGACAGAAGAGATTCTGCATTTTCTACAGATAGCAGCATTTTTGAAAACAATTATGTTAGTTTAACCAGTTTGCAATTAATTAGTTGTTTTATATAGTGGAAATTTCTTAGAGTCATTTCTGGAACAAAACCTTACCCAGGAAACACTACCAGAAGTAACCAAATTCAGAATGTGCTGTGAAACTGGTGCCTAAATAGATCAAAACTGCCTTTGGGAGCAGTTCCATCAGAACAACATTCCAGCTTCAGCCTAAGACATTTGATTGATTTTGATGAAGCTCTAAGATGTTAGATCCTGTGGTTAGGTTATAATTGCTACATAAATGTAAAGCTTCTAAAGATCATTTATCAAATATGATTGGAATGTTATTCAAATCATTCTTGTGTCACTTTTCTGCCTTTATGCAATTAAATGCACATTTTTAGAAAATATGAAATGCTTTTTATAATGAAAACAATATATTTTACCTTGCTGCACTGCACACTCTGAATCTCAGAGTATTCCTAAGAAATTAATCCCATGATACATGATCAGAATTATAGTGCCTTAATAACGGGAGTTTCCTATTATTTGGCAGTGTTAGTGTTGCTTAGAAACATAAGGTACATCAACAGATATGACACTTATTAAGCAGAAATTTGTGGTGCAGAGAGGACTAATTAAGTAAATAATATCTTGTGCTTTTGTTTGTTTTACTTTTTTAGAACCTTAGACTAGACTGAAGAAGCTCGTATGTTGGCTCAAAAATAATTTTAATATTGCAGTAATGTAACAAAGACCCTTCACTGCTGCACTTTATTGTAAAAAAGACTTCTAAGCAGCTTAAGATTTATCTTGCTTCAGGGTAAAGTGCAACATCATAGAGTAAACCTAACCGTATTAGTATTACTAATTTATAATGTTATTAATTTCTAATCACACTCTCCACTGCCTGTAAAGCTTTTCATTGGACAATTTCACAGCACTTTGTGTTAATGAACTGGCTGAACTCTCTTAAGGCACTGCTCTCACCTTACAGGAAATTGCACCTGACCAACCTGTAGATCCAGTTCAGGAGTTCAAATGTTTTGCAAAGTCAGGGTTAATGTGATCTGCTCAAGGTCATGTAAACAGGTTTATAGTCCAACCAAGAATAAAAACCCCAGGGCTTCCAATTCCCCTTCCAGTTGCAACTTTGTGCCATTTCATGGCAGCCACTCGCATATCTTATGGTAACTTATATTTGGGCTGCATGCTGTACTGAAAAGCAAAGAGATTCCCCAATGCTTCCACATAAGATTCGAGCACTTTATGGAATATGGCAGTTTCTTCCCATTTGCTCCCCCTGCAAAACTGAAACAAAATACAAACTCAGGATTTTGTGGTTTCAAAGTATTTATGCAGAAATACCCCTGTTCACTACTAAAAACTACAACAAGGGGACGTGGTCCAAACCAGTATAACAAAGCACCAATTTTTGCCTTGATTTTTGAAACTGTATTTGGATTTAAAAAGTGTACTCATTTTCCTGTTTTTTCCTATTAGATATCAACTCATCCCAACACAGAGGTCAGCCACTGAGAAGAGTACAATTCAAACATTTTAAGGCTTCCTGGCACAAAAATTTGCAATGGCTCAATTACATCTCTAGAATTATGAACATCTCTAATGCTGACAATATAAAAAAAATACAGCAGCCTGCTCTCAGTATGGCTTATACATTTTCAAAAAACAGGCAGATGAATAATCCAGTGCTTATGGGACACACTGCTTAATACAATCCAATATCAATTTATTCATATCCAATAGAGCAATGACTAATTCTGTTAATTCCAAGCATTAAGTGTTAGAACAAATACAACCGTCAAAAGTCCTCTTCATACTACCTTAATTCTGCTTTATAGAATTGTTTGTGAAGTAACAGACATTTAAAAATACTTGGTACATGTCCAGTGGATGAACAAAAAAGTACCCTCTTTAATACAAACAGAGGAAAAAAAATTCAGCTACTTCTATCCACAGAGGTCAGATTTGCCTAGACTGAATTCAGGAGACAATGAGAACACATTTCCGAGTGTGAAAAATATTTAACATTTTGAAAAAGTTTCCTACATAGAAACAATTGTGAGCAGACCTTAATTTCATTATGAGCAGTGCAATTACTTTAGGTTTATGTTAGAATGAGATCAATTAGAAATAGGTACAACTGAATATCTTTAGAGCTGTGTCCTGAAAGTTTCAGTGAGATCTGATTCAGAAGAATCCCAAATTAATTATTCCATCAAACTAAAGACTATGTGTGAAAGGACAGTTATCCCAGCATGTGATAACCCTTTATCTTCACACAGGGCATAAAACTATTCTGCTACACTTTTATTCTACACTCTGTTGTCAGATTAAGTGTAATAACTAAATAACATTCCCACAATGTCATTGTTGGCCTTTATCAAAATCTCGTAGGAGAGGTTAGCCAGATTCCATGAATACACACAGATTGGACACGAAGAATACCCCTCACCTGTAATTGTGGAAAATGATGTGAACTGCAGAAAGCAAGACAGGCTGAGTGTGTGTAAAACATGACATTGGAGTTTTGCAACAGAGCTTCAAGTTGAGCTCCACTGGTCTCTGGTTATACAAGGAGTAGAGGACTAAGAAAGTACAAAAAGGACCACGGATCCCAGAGCCAAACAAACATCATAGCCGTTCATATTGCTGATAAAGAATGTTAACATTCTTGTATGCACTTAAGAATTTTTTAACTTCCATTTTAATCAAAGTACGGACATATTTTTAATAGAGAGATCTACTAAGAATTCTTAAATGAGGCACTACCTAAAAAACCATGATCCCACAGACTTTCTCAAAATGCTATCTTGCTGTCATACCAACTCTTCTGGAAATGAAAGAGTCTAAAGCTGTCTCTTTAAGCATCAGTATAAAAACATACATTATCCCAAAGAAAGACAAAGACAATAACATTTTAAAGTCCTAATATCAGCAGTGAATTTATTTGGATGAACCTTTTCTAATGAGATTGCAGTTTTATAACAGCCAACTGTTACTACCTTACAGGAATAAAAAAAGGTATAAAAAATAAAATAGCTATTTGGTGAGTAAAGATAGGAGCTGCAAAGTAATGGCAGTTGGCTGCAGGCTTCCCTTCCACAAGGTACACGGACTATAATAGATAAAAAGGAATGCTAAGAAAGGTTAGCATAAAATATAAACACATTAAATCATTGGCAGGTGATATTAGCAGACAGGAGTTTTGAAAAAAAATTGCTTCCCTAAGGCTAGCATTATATTTTCTAATTCTCTTTTCTGATAACTCAAGACAGAAAATTGCCTGATGATAATATGACTCCAAATATATAGCAGTACCTTATATACGGTAATATACACAGTATAAATATGCTAAAATATTTCTGAGCTAAATAAACTTTCTATAGCTGTAGCCTACTCGTTTATATTTTATGGTATCTTTTAAAAATATCATGCTCAAACCATCCACATAAAAGTTACTGAATTACAATTTCATAAAGGCCCTTAATATGTTTAGTCCATAAAGCCAGGTATATTCTAAGCATACCTCTAAACAGAAGTAAAAAAAAGTTCTGTCCTATTAAGATGTCAAGCATAACTAGTGGTCGTATTAATACGGATGGCAAGGCCAATTTCATATGCCTAATCACTCTACATATCACATTTGCGTATTTCAAATGGAACTGCGTTATCGTTTTGTTGAATTAAACTTAAACCTCTAACTGTTAACTATGCATCAGGACTAATATAATTTAAAGTAACAAAGATGCCATGCAAGGTCTTCAGACAAATAAGCAGTAACGATTCGTGGCTGATAACTAGCTTTTGTGTTTATTTCTGTGGATCTTACTAAGGCAAAACTTCAACCTCTCTACCTCTGGTATAATTAATTGAATACTATTCATTCGCCCACACTTGTTGTCAGAAAGAACACCTTAACACTCACTGACTTTTAGGAATTAAAATTAGAATTTGCTGCAGAGGTTTTACGAGAGACCTGTCTTTCAAAGGGAAAGATTTCTCAGAGGGTCAGAGATGGCAACAGAAGCATTCGATAGGGACGAGGACAGGTTAGGTCTCTGTTGTGCAAAACAGCAAATTCCTACAGGACATCCATGTCAAATAGGTGACCCTAGAACCTGTTACAGTCTCTTGTAAAGAGCACAGCTTTCTGGCATTAAAAAATAAAAACCCAAAACATAAACCCCTGCTAATCGGAACTGGTGGGGATTCTAAAGCATTACAACTTCAAGGACTCCAAACAGGGAAGACTTTGTCTCACAGCAGAGTTTTTCTGGGAAGAACTTGTCAATATTATAGCTTATGTTTTCAGCACTGCCCCAATGCAGGGTGAGAGCACTCCAGGCAGAGCTCACGCGACACTGGCAGCTGCATGGGGAGCTACCTAAGACAGCCAGGAATGACACATGAGCAGCTGGTCAGGGAGAGAAGCCACAAAGCAGAAGTCTTGTGGGCAAGGTGGCTCCTTTGTCCCCCCCTTTGAATGCACTCCCACACTCAGGCATTTTATCCAAGTCTGGTGAGCCCTGCTCAGTATCTTATCCTCTGTTTAAAATCACTTTTTGAAGAACTTTTCGAAAGCTCTGACATTAGTCTCTGGGAAGTAGTTATATATTGCAGACTGATAAGAATTGCTGTATTGGATCCTGTACAATTGTTGTACATCCCCTTTACACAAGGCATGAAATAAACTGATCCCTCCCTTGGTAGTAAGTCCTGCTATCCAGTAACCATCAGACTGGAGACCTTCTAATGTCAAATTCAGACACTAAGAGAAGGAGCCAACTTCCTGGCTCAGGAAAATACTGAAAAGCACACGTGTAGAGTGAGCTGAAAATTCACCCACAACGAAACAAAGCAGCTAAAAGGCCCATCAGACTTAAAATGACCTGGCCTTGTAAAGGATGACTGAACAACGTTTAAGAAGTACTTCATTACTGCATGCAAGCAAAGGTCGTATTTATTTCAAGTACTTGATATTTTTAATAGTTTTTAGTTAACTCAGGATTGTGAAAAATACTGCAAAGAAAAATAAAAAAACAGCTCAGGAGTAATTTATTTATCTTTTTTTTTAAAGAGTGACTATAAAACAGCAGATGTGAGGGAATCTAAAGAAGGTGAAAACATGTCATCTAGACAATTGATTTCACACTCAAAATGTAATTTTGAAATTTTGGGTACTGGCATAGGCCCTGAGAAGAGATGAGACCAGAATAAAGATCAGAGACAAAAGGCCTGAGTAAGTATGAATGTTGAATTAATGGGCTTCACAAAACTAAGAAACATATCCAGTCCACACTGAGTTTAGGTATGCTGAGAGATTTGGAGCATAAAAGAATCCAAAATTATACAACAAAAAGCCTCACAGTCTACCTTTCCTCAAAGTAAATAAACATGCAGAACTTGAAGTCAGAGACCACAGAAAGCAACTGCCTACCAATTCTCAAAACTGTTTAATACAGAAAGCAGTACAAAGGCAAAACTGTCTTCCACTGGTAAGCAAATCCTTAAAAACAAAGGTGGTAAATATAATACCATAATACAGAACAGGCAAACACATTACAAAAGAAACAATTATATAATACTCTTCTTGAATAAAAACTCAGTTAGTGCCTTCAACACATATCCATTATCGAGTTAGTACGTGTTCAACCCAGCAGGCAGCTGCAGAGACAGGAACGAAAGCAACTGAGGAAATGTTTGAAAACGCTTAATAACCAGAGTTACAACACAGAAAATAGCCCAGTGTGCCAAACTCATGTCTCTTTGGCATTACTCCTCAGGCTAAAACAGAGTCAAAGATGACAGTCTGAAAACACAGAGTAAGTAAAAGACAGTTTATTCTCTGCCTATCACAGAAAACGCAGAAATCAGACCCTTTGCTCCCTACCAGACCCGTTGCCACTGCTGAAGTAATATGTTAAAATAGAGTAAAAGAATACTTACCACTCTGAGAAGTCTTGAGAGCAGATAGCTAATACCAAATACTTCTTATGCTTAACTCCAGAATTTCTGAGATTTAGAAGGGGTCCTATCTGACTGTCTTTTGCAATTCTTAGTTAGGAAAGACAGAACTTAGAAAAGCTTCTCTGCAGTCCCAGTCCTTCAAACTTTGATGTACAGCCTGAATTTGTAGGCATGTCAGTAGTCCAAACAAAGTCAAAGTATTAAAGATACACAAACATATGTCATCATCTCTTAAACTTCACTGGAAAACAAAGCAACTCCTTCTCTTTTTTGCCCCCACTCCAGCCAGTTATTATGACAACTTCTCTGTGCAAAAACAATCTGCATCTATAAGCTTAAGGTCTTTCCACAAAAACATTTTGTCGTTGTGCTCTAAACTTGAAAAGCCAGGGGGAAAATACCTGCCGTACCACTGCATCGGACAGCATGGTTAATTCAAGCAGAACATGTTCCCTGACACAGAGCGTCACTTCTCCCTCATAGCTCGGTGCTACTTTGCACCCAAATAAGTCTTCCGCGCTACTAATTTAATGCTGCTTCACTTCAAATCAGTTACAACTTCTCAGAAAGGCTCTTTGATGGCTGAGAGTGCCTACAGCAATTCTTTGGAGCCTTTAAGCTGTGACTGGCAATTTTCACCTAGGTCTTTAAGGTAAAATTATATTTCAGAGCCATCACATACATTCAGGATCTGGACTTTCAGACTTCAAATTTGTGAGACTTGTGACAAATGGTAAGGGTTTGTCACATTAGAAACTCTGATTTCTAGAGGAGGAGCCACAATAGATGTGGTCAGAGACTGAATCAGAGTATGGTAAGATTCCTTCCCAGACTCAAATATTGTGTTTTCTGGCTATGATGATAAAATTAATAATTAATACTTTTTAATTTGAAATTGTAGTATCAATTCAGAAAACATCTGTTGCACCTAGATATCTTATAATGACCTTTTAATATTTTTCTCCTTAAGTCTGAACAGTGTTATCAGTATTCTGGTAGTTGGCAAGGTGATAGATACTATTGTATCAGAGGAGAAAGAGGCACGGGTAGGGAGGGGCTCATATTTTTATAATTAACTGCATATTAATTATAACTATAAAGCGTTAGAATGTTCAAAGTCATTCTCTTACCAGTGGGTAGGTAGTACAGCTCATGTACTTTAATTGATTGTAAACCCTCTGATTTAAGCTACTCAAAAAGATACAGTATGACAGCAGACTGGTCTTTTATTGCCACAACAACTGGACATTTCCCCACGGATCAATACTTTAACATGGCATAAAGGCAAAAGGCACTTCCATTGTCTTGCATTATCCCTCTTCCTCTCCTTCTCCTTCCCTCCCAAATAAAAGAGACAAAAAAAACCCCCAAATATCAAATTTTGTTATTTCAGTTCCAGACTGGCAAAAGACCCTTACTTTCTGTAGCAAAAGGTGATGGATTTTGTGATCTATCATTGCCATTGTCTAGCCACAACTAAATTATTTTTTGTACTATATAGCTTACAACCCACACACTCCATATTGTTCTAGTCCATTTAATTTTTCCTAAGGAAACGTAAAAAAGTTGAGGATCAGTCCTCATTTCTTTTTTACCTGTTGTCCATTACCACTAAAGCACTGTTATATAAAGCAAGCATGTAAATGTTTGTATGTGATGGTTTTAAACATAAAACACACACATCTTGTGCATCCTGATCCTTCTTTCTCTTGCCACATCAGCACGCTCAGCAGTCCCTACGCACGGTGCAATCTGAAAAAAAAAATTTATCATCTCACTGTACATTTTACTTCTGAGTACATTGATTTTTCCATTTTCAATGCATTCTCTGAGTTTTGCTGGAGTGTCAACAGAAGTATTTTCAGCAGGTTTTCTGTGGCATTCTTCATCATTAGCTTAGCAGTTACTTTAAACCTTTTGAAGAACAAATGTCAACACCTGAATACCAGTTAATTTGCAAGTCCAGTTGGATTCATAGAAAAAACAAAACATGAATCACAAATCCAACACTTTCAAATCAGACTGCCTAAAGGCACATAAAATCAGAACGACATTCCGCTGCCAGCACTCACGGTGAATAGTACTTTACCCCATTAATAAAATGGAGTTGGATAGTGCTGAATGTAAGACTAGAAAATTTTAATTCCCTACATAAATGGTGGTGCAACCATTAAAGATGTTGAGCATCTGAAGCTTTTGTATCTCTAGGATGGCCGAGAACTCCACTGAAGGTTGCCTGTTCTCAGACACCGATACAACCATTTTCCAACTCAGCAAGATGGCAGAAACAATTCTCTGGCAAACATTTGCAGACTACCGATTTGCAGCTGATGATGTGTCCAAACCGTGCACCATTTCAGAAGATCTTTAAATTTAAAAACACCCTCTCACAAATATGTAGCAATTCAGAAATATTAACATGTAATGCAGTTAGGAAAGAGGATCTCTGCTGAAATCTCAAAATTACTTATCACATCCTATCCTCCCTCCTACTTTCAGCTTTTAGTATCTCACTGTTTGGTCACTGATACATAAAGTGATTTGCAAAGCATGGTCATAATACTACGTTTTTCACAAACTGGACTGGAGGAAATATGCTTCTACTTAAAGAAACATCATGTTTAACTTTGTGGCAATAAAGGATTTTTTCTGCGTTCTAATTATGAATGTTCAGTTCTCTTACCTTAAATATGTGCCCGCAGGGAAAAATACATCTGGATTTTAAATTTAATTTGTAACTATAAAATACAGAATAGTTATTTCTATTTATAGCATGCTAAAAAAGGTGATGCAAGTAAGCAGTGTAAGCTACGAGTTATTGACGCCTGCTCTGTTTTAAAGCAATGGTAATAGCTTTTCCTCTCAAGGGAGGACAGTATTTCTTCAATAAACTAGAAATTGTATACATTATTTTACATTTTTAATGCTGAATTTTCATCTCAGATTTGTAGTTTGACATTTCTTATCTAAAATATTTTCACACTCATGTCCCACTTATTCTTTATGGCATCTATCAATTTAAATACATTTCAAGCATAAAGAACATTAATATTAAGAGCAGGTTAAATTTCTTCCAGAACCTTTCTGTCCAGGGGGGAATGTCTGAGATGGATGTACTTGGAAAGCTGTCACACCTACTGATGCCTTAAAGGGAATTATAGTCAAAAGTCACTAACTCTGAGTTTATAGATAAAAACAGTTCAGAGCAAGATCAGAATCAAAATGTTACAATCAAACAACATTGAAGTGTCAGTGTGTGAGAAGTAAGAGGTTCAGTTACTGAATGTGAAAGAGTCTCAATTTCTATACTATGGAGCTTACCAAAATTATATACGAAATTAGAGTAGCACGTCAAAAACATTCATAAAATGAAGCTACTTCTCCTGACATTTAAAAAAAAAATTACTGATATAATTGTTATTCACAGTCTGAGAATGTTTCAGAAAAGAAATTTGAGTAAAATTTAAAAGTAGCAGGAGAAATAAATCATGATGTCCAACCTAGTTCATAAAACATTATGGATCTGCTGTGTTCTTAAGTATGCAGGAGAAACTGAAGGTGAAGTATTTTAAATTACAACATGTAACCAACTTCTACCAAAAGTATCACAAAGCTGATAGTGAAAGAGAAAAGACGTGGAGAAAGCAATGGAAGTTACAAAGAGCAAAAAATTAAGCATCTGTAGGCAAAACCATGTTATTAATCATTTTAATAACCAGTTAGGTTCTATGTTTGTGCAAACACACACATACATATATAGCACACAGAAATAAAGAACAGGCAGTAATAGAAAGTGACGTAGTCAGATTCAAGAATTTAAACTGCTTGGGTTCACAAGCAATGCAGCTGATGCTGATAAATGTAGATTATAAAAGTTTATTGCAAACAGATAAATGTGTGTGCACTGGAAACATGAACAGGTGTTCAAGCACAAAAGAACTTAGATTTGTTACAACCTAACAAACCTTAGGAAAAATTAGATTCTACTATAGTGCAGGTATGTAGGAAGGCAAAAGTGGTAAGGATGGTATCATGGTTGTGACTGAAGTGGAGACTGAATTAATCTGAGTTCAATTTCCACATTTTCCTGGGTGGGGCTGGAGCAAACATACCTTGCACAGTGATGCCATAACGAAACGAGATGGCGTTTGAATTTACCGTTGATTACATGCTCTCCAAGTAGAGCAGCCTCCTCAAACTCAGATTATTCACATGGGGAGTTAGAGCTCAGCAGCTAATGTGTTTTAAAAGCTATACCTCAGCTTTCTTACAGCAATTTCCCCTTGAAGACAAGCCTCGAGGGTGAAATTTTTCAGAAGCATTTATACTGGTCTAATTTTAGTCGCAGATAAGTCAGTCATAGAATAATGTACTTAGTAGCAAAGTTATGAAAGTTTTGAAATATTCCCCGCTCCTCCTCACCTTGTGCCCTTAGAATTTTGTTTCTCACCTTGTAGTGATATTACAAAGGCAAATCCAAAAACCTTGAATGTCCAGGTGATAGTAAGGTGGAGGCAACCATAAAATGGATTCCTTAAGATGGTAATGGTGAGTTGCATTGCTACAGCTGAACAATAAAGGAAATGTTAAATCATGATGTGTGTTTAGAAATATATCCCAGTGTTCTGGAGGGATTTTTAAATTGCAGAGTTGACAAACTATCAAGCAATATTAGCCCCCATGTTGAAAGGTAACAACGGTCATTGATATAAAATGGGAGAAATTACATCCAAAAAAATTAATGAAATGGAAGGGAACCATGATACGCTAAAATTAAAAAAATTAATTTAGATCATCCCCCCCCCCCCCAATAATCCAACACGTATCCCTTTTTGCTGAACAAAATTTTTACATGGCTTTTACATTCTATTGACTATGCAAGCTAAATAGCACAGGGAAAAGAACAGGTTGACATAGTTTATTTGACCTTTTAACAAAGTACTTCACTATCATTTTCCAGGTAAAGAGCAAAGATTCAATATGGATTAAAAAAAAAAAGCTCAGAAACCAAAGTGTAGGAATGTGCAGGAAATCTTCAGCATTCGTTTAGTTCAGAACCTTGCACCACACATCTCTTCAAAAAAAGATGTAGGCTGAGAGTTTCAAAGGAGCCTAAGGGAGTTTTAATTACTAATTCATTTGAAATTTGAATTTCAAATTAGAGATTAACACCTAGATCCCTCAGACTTCCTGGAAAGCCCTATCCTTAGGATTCTTGGTGAAACACTCAAAAATCTCAATGAAAACTTCAGCTTGATGTACAGTAGTGGACAAAGGCAAGTGCGCTATTAGTATGCAAAAGCAGTGAGAGAAAACATCAGTACAATTTTAATGTATTATGGTAAACTAATGGTTCAGAGTGACTAGGAACAGCGCGTTTCATTCTGGTCAACCTCTCTCAAAAGAGAGAGGGAGTTCAGAGGTGGCTGTCAACAGAAGACGGCAAGCATAAATAATTTCTTAATATATGGAGATAGTCAAAAGATGTGTGCTTTTTTCTTTCTCAGGAGTTTGTCCTTTGACTGTTACATTAGACAAATGAACTAGGATAGCCCTTGTCCATCGGCTTGCAAATTCAGGAAAAGCATGTTTCAGTGAAATAAAAAGGCAACAAAATGAAAACTGACAAATCTATATGCCTTGAACAATACACTATTAACCTAGGAGTGTCACTGTCACTAAATATTACTGAAGACCCACGTAACATGTAATGTAAATAACATAAATAAAATAGAAAGAAAGAACAGCCAACAAAGAAAAAGGACATTTTAAGCTGTATTTCAAAATACAGTATTTAGTGTCTTAAATAAGCAATCTTTTATAAAATAGACTTTACAAGGGCTCAGGGGGAAACAGAACTCAATTTGAGAAGCCTGTACTTCTGGGATTGTAATAACTAGGAGTTAGATCATATAGAATATGTATCAACTCACTTCTTTTAATGTATTCTCTAAAGAAATGTCATATAAATAAAGACTAGGTTTGGATGCATTTGTTTACTTTTTTGCGTTCTGTGGAAAGAAGGGCAGAGAAAAATCTCCATTTCTGACTGAATGACCACAGTTTCCATTGTCATAGCTCAAAGCACAATTTTTCGTGTTTCGCTAACTTTAGTGAAGACCAGGAACTACACAATTAGAGCATACAGTTTGATGCGGAAAGTACAAGCAAAGTTGGATAACTTACAGAAGACAAGAAAAAGGACAGCAGCATGACAGACGAGTCATGTGCCAGAGAAGAGGTTGTAAATATAAAAAAATGAAGCAAGCTAACAGAGAAAGTTAGGAACTCCATGTTATAGATGCCAGGGCACAAAGCAACATGATTAAGTGATGAATCCTAAACAGTTGTCTTGTAACAGCTTTTAATGAACTTGAAGACACTATACTGTACAAAGAAAAAGCTAAGAGGGTACATGATGACAGTCACAGTTCATCAAATTTTGGCTTGTGAGTCACATTTTCCAGACTTCTGACCACTCTCACTGATCTCTAGACTCTTTCTGTGACTTCATATCCACCTCGATGATGACAGTGACTCCTAGGCCTCTCTTTTCAAATAAGACCTCAGTAACACAGAGAACAACCAACCACCCCACTTGACTTCCAGACTACGGCCCATGTAAATAATCCTTACTTTCTTCCTGCTTTTATTTTGCTTGGATGGCATTAATTCTTGGGCAGTTTCTAATCCATCAAATCATATGAAATTCTTCTGCACAGCACTCTTAGATAGTCAGTAACACCATACCTGGGATTTGTACAGTTAAAGATTTCTTTTTATTTCTACTTGCAATTGTCCCTATTAAACTGCAGCCTATTTTATTCAAACCATTTCTTGAATATAGCAATAACATTTTGACACCCAGTCCTGTCCTCCAGTGTGCTT
>Ga0181612_113908_pt1 | contig 28758 bp, 20 predicted proteins | sample HoacroProtozoa21_FD_119630 | JGI IMG/M metagenome (GOLD analysis project Ga0181612, IMG submission 119630) | Hoatzin crop microbial communities from Cojedes, Venezuel. Combined Assembly of Gp0051906, Gp0051904, Gp0051908 | reverse complement strand
GAGCTATAAGGAAGCCTGTGTTATTTTTAAAGGACAGAATTTTTTTCATTCCCTCCCCCCCTCCAGACACTCTCTCTGTTTATTTTTCATTCTGCCCCAAACCTTCTTTGTTTATATCCCACATTTTGAAAATTTCTTTCTTCTCCTGCATCCCGCTGCTCTTTTATTCCACACGGTTTTTCTGAAGAGGCGAGCAAGATCTGGAAAGAGTCAGACATTTACATTGATAATGTTCCAGCCGGATTAGCAAATGTTTGGAAAAGACCTCATGCTTTGGGCATCAACTTCTCTCTGATTGGGGTAAAACACTTTAATGGCTGGAGTTATTGCTTGGTAGAGACTTTTTTCCTTTACAGTATCTGGTGCTACTTATTATCAAAGACAGATTGCTGGACTATGTGGACTGACACTGGGCTAGTCCAGTCTGGCATTTCTCATCTTCCTATGAATGTGAATCCAGACACATTTCAGTCTAAGCCGGGAGTTCTTTTTGATGCATGCAGGATAAATAATGAGGTACACTTAGTAAAATTAATTTGCCACAAGAAGTGACTGATGACCTTTGTATCCATCAGCCCATATACTTGCTGAACTGAATCCCCAGTTCCATTGGAAGAGAAGAAGCCACAGAGCTTTCCACATATTTTAAAATATATGTAATCGCAAGCAACAAAGACTTAGCAGAATGCTTCAGTCATCTGGGTTTAGACATAAGGCAAGGTTAAATTTAAAGCCCAGACAATACACTCGCAGCTAACTTTTTGACCTCATTCTATATGTGGGTTTTCTTCATTGCAGAATCCATGTCATGAGGCTGAGAATGCCAATACACTTTTTAGACGGGGAGTTGATCCCTTAGGCACTTATCTAGCTGAACTGGAATAATTGCTTCCTTTCCTCTTGTATTTCTTCAAGGCATTTTTATATGTCATAGTCTTAGAGTTTCTGTTGACCAGAGCAGGAAGCCATACAGCAAGTTGCAGCCAGATTTCAGGGACAAAGCTGATTAACTCTGGTGAAGCTCTAATGCAAATCCCATCCCATTTAATTCCTTAGCTCGCCTCCACACTGCATGGTATTCCCTCCGCAGACGCAGTCCTACATTACCAAGCGACACAAACACCACCAGGAGCTTCACATAAATCTTGCAGAGCTCAGGGCTGCCAGTTCACGCCGCACAGTTTTGAGGTGAAATTCCCTTCTCGCTACAAGGGCTAAACAAATGACACACGAAGTTCAAGGCACTCGGAGCTCTGCAAAGCAAAGAGGGCTCATGCTTTGCAAAAGGGAACTTACTGTGGGTGATTCCTGGGATCTGCTGAAGTGTACTTACTTATTCAATTGACTGGATAATTAATTAATAAGTGTTGTACTATCAGTTGTGTGCGTGTATATTTATGTTTATAAGCGCACACCTATACCTACAGAAGTATGCGCTATTATATAAAAGCTGCTCCAATGGCAGCGGTTGGAATAAAACCGAACTGCTACACAAGCAGAAATCACAGGGCTTCTGCTGTTTTCAGGGATGATCACCTTTTTTCCTGCAGAGACCTTTTATGATGGCTGTGAACTGCTAATACAGTAAGGAAGACAATGTAAAAGCGAAAAAACCCTCTGCTGACATCTCTACATCCACATCAGCATAAATTAAATAAGAATTTAACTTCAAATTGTGAAAAGGGTATTAGGCCCATGTTTAATAGAAAGACTGATGTTGCAGTGTGATTCTGACAAGGTTCAGGTTACTACTGGCTAGCTGGATTCCACAGACATCGCCACACCTCAGAAGCTGCATATTCACAGGCAGACACAGTTTGACCTCATCCAATTTATACATTTGATCTAATGCACTGGAGGTCATCTAAAAATAGAGATCTGGAGCGAATGACAGCTAATGCTCCTGAGCCACGGACCAACAAAAGCAGCTCTCCTTCTTCCAGTCTCTTTTCTCTGTCTGTACTAGGCTTCAACTCAAACTTCCCTACAGTAAAAAAAATTGCTTTTATCACAGATCCCTTCGGAATAGATAACTTCGTGCTTAATAAGTCTAAAAGAAGATTTGTCAGGCCTTCATGAATAACCAGATGTTGGGAGAAGGATGATGTGTCATTTCCCTGAACAAACATTCTTGGCATTTATGCATTTCCTCCCATATCTCCTTAAAAAATGATCGTGTGTAAATCTAGTGCTGACAAAGCTGAGGGCCTGGGAGAAAATGGATTACTCATTCATTTGGTAATTACAGTTGGTCAAGGCATGTATTTACTGTTTTCTGGGACATTTGACACTGAAACATTACTTTTCATTCTGATTCAGAATATTTAAAGCAAGAATATTACCATAAAGCAGAAAATCCAAGACAGCGTTGTTTCAGACCCCTTTTTGTTCGAAAATTTCAAGGCTTGGTGTTTCTTTCACAATATTTTTAGTTTTCATTACATGATGAGGCTACTGATGGAAACTTTCTTTTAAATCATCAAATGCCACTCCTACGTACTGGCCTAGAAAAGATAAGATGTTTCATTCAGTACTAAAGAGCATCTGGCAGTATTATTTTGAAAATGTGTTAAAATAGCATATTTCAGTTATCCTCAATCATATGCAATCCATCAGTTGCATGATACTGTGCCAGTAATAATGGTTCATTTACTCTAGCACGCTATTGAAATTAAATAATGGAAAGAAAAAAAAGTTATTTTTAAGATAAAATTTTTAAAACTGCCAAAATAAAACCACTCCCATTTCAACATTTCCCTGAAAATCCTAAGTGTATTCAATACAACTTCACATGTAACAAAATAGTGGCTCAAAAATACTTCTACAATTAGAAAATGTTATTTGAAATGTCTGTTTCGGTAAAAAGATCAGGCAGTCACTTGTGTCTGTATTTCTAGAATTCTGTCCATGTCCAGACAGATGTTTGGTGGTTGATGTGGGTTTATGTGTACTTGTTGTTCTCATTTGTGGACTTCCCATGCAGTCACCTCCAAGATTACTTCCTTCAGTATCACTATTTTACTGATAATTCTCACAGGGAGACCAAATAATTAATTTACATGGATGGTGAAATACTAACCATCAAACTCCAGTAAATGGAAACCCAGTTTTCTCATTCTGTCCCTCAGGAACAGAACAGAAATATTAAAATACTGTCTATGAAATGGAAAAGATTTCTGTGATTCACCTGTACTGAAAAATGATTGAATAAAATAGCTCCCTTGGAACCAAGGTACCATTACCCTCTTTTGAAATGGCACTCGTCTTTCCCTCTGAACTGTGAGCCTGATTTGAAAAGGGTGCAGTGCAGCAAATCCTGTACAGGTCTGCACATTTAGTAGTAACGTACTAGCAGAACCATCAATTGTAAAGAGAATTATGCTCTCTTCATTGAAGTGCGCATAACATAGTGGCAGAGAGGAAGCAGAGCCAAGGCTGCAACTGATAGGTATGGCTGTTTTTAATGTGTATGGGAATTTCTCTGCCATGTGATTTTGCACACTGCATAACTTTAAAACGTCATATGTCAGGGAGAACCCCTGCCCGGAGCAGTTCATTAATCCACAACTGCCTGCAATAACTCCTTTCAGAGAAGAACAGTTAACAGACCAAATTTTGTCCTCTGTTAAAAGTCACTACATTGGAGTTTCCACTTGTGTAACCAAGGCTGCTATATCTTTGTCAGGGTCTAAGAAGTTCTCATGTATTTATGTAACCAAATAAATTGATTTGAAACAACACACTAGAGCCAAACATTGATCCTTCAGCTGAAGCTGAATCAGCAATACTTGTCTGCTGATTACATCTCAGAAATCCAGTGTCATTAAAGTAGTGCCCTGCACTGGTGCAATGGACATGCTTGATCGGGTGCTGTCCCGATGCCATGTGGCACACTGGGCAGGGCACAGAACACCCTCTGTGTATCAGTTGTGCGTCTTTGAAATAGGTTTTCTGATCTTGTAAGAGTATAACAATCTTTGGATGAGCTATAATGTAACTAGAAGATGTCGTTAAGTATATGCTGCCTGACGCTGGGCCTTGGATTCTGTACTCGGCAGTTGAACTGAGCCAAGCCAAAGGCACTGCTGAAATCCCACCTTCACATTGCTTTCTGCACTTCAAAAAAAACGTGTTTCTGCCATCCTCTCCCCATGCAGACATTTCTTCCAGTGAGGTACCTGCTGGCAAACTCCCTCCGTGCGTCTGTTGCCTGGTGACCCGCGATGATCAGCTCGTCCGCGTGCCGTTTCCGACCGCGTCGGTAACGGCTCTCACCGTGAGTTTAAGGCGATGCTGCCCCCTCCTGTTCACTCTTGAGCGGAATGATCTGCTTCTAAGCAAAGGCTGCGGGACCGACCGCGCAAACCGTACTCGTCACCACCTCGAGCTACGTCGTAGCCAGAGGAAAGGGTCCACGTTTTTCTGTACTTTATCAGTCTTTTAAAGTCTGCATGAATAGTACACCATGGAAGTGCTCTTGTAAATTTTATTCCTTGATTTTTTCCTTTCTCTTCCCGTTCCCTCTATTTTTTTCCTATCCCCCTTATATTCTTTGTTTACAGTTTATTTTCTTTTTTTTATAATCCATCTGCTTCTTACCAGTCTCTTCTTTCCTCAGAGAGCTTTCTAAACACACGTCTCCACCAGACCCAGCTAAAAGAACACGAGTGCTAATTACAGTAAACTGTTCATTAACAATCAGAGGAGACAGTCAGTCAAAGCCATTATTCGGGCCCTGAGATAAGAGTTTGACACAATAATTGTGTTAGCTCAGACAGCTCCCCAGAAGAGCCCATCAGGGAGACAAATCCCACTTCAGGGGAAAGGGCAACTGTATGACAGCGTTAAGGTCTTGAAGAGACAAAATAACAATAATTTAGTTCTTCTATTGTTCTTGTTACCACCCCTCCTACTCAATAACTTAAAATATTCACACAGCTCTTTTTAGGAACAATGCCCCTCACCCCTATTCAAGCAGTTATTGAATGCATGTATGGTTCGCTCATTCTGAAACCAAATTTTCCAAAGCATGGGTTGTGGGAAAAAATCAAAAGGAGCACTGGAGGGCTCGAAAAAAATCTTATTGTTAATGTAATTGTTTAAATTATGATTGATTCAATATCAAAAGAAACAGATAATTTGATTTCTATTGTTCTTTTTCTTAAGGTTTATGCTGACGGCATCTCATTTTTCCCAGAGTAAGGGTAATTGAGAAGTGGCTGTAAACACTGACTGCAAGCAGTAATACTAATCAGCGTTTAAATGCTGGCTGCAGCTCAGTCCTTCCACTACCAGGGAGAGAGCGTTCTGTGCAATCCTCCTCCTGTAATTATGGACAATTCTCACTCCTCTGCCCTGGAGGAGCCGGAGCGGAGCGGAGCTGCTCCTACCACGGAAAGGTAATTAGCAATTTCCTGCCTAGCGAGAGTCAAACAGAGACGGATGAGCTCAAAAGCCTCAAATGTCCACAGCACTAAATACCGCTGTTCTACTCCTGGAATATCCCCAGCGCTAAATGCTGCTGATCCCTGCCCAGGGCCTGTTTATTACCGCCTCTCTAGCACTGCTTGTTGCTGTAGAGGGGTTCTCTGGCCGGCCTCCTAACAGTGTGGAGCGTCCCCGCACAAGAGCTGAAGAGTGTCAGCTCGCCAGGCTGAGGGTGTTACCCAACTGGAAGCACTGTAGAGCTGGAGTTCATCTGTCCTGATGTCTATGGTCATGTCTTTCCCTGGTAGCAGGTGAAGGATGCCAATGTGAAGGCTGGATGTTGCCTACTGTCAAGCTCTTTTGAGGAACACAATCATCAATGCATTGGTCCTCTCCAATAGCTACTGCATTTTGTTCCTTTAAAACTGGGCCAGGACTGGTGTGTGTTTGGATAAAATTTCTCCAAAATATCCCTGTTTCCTTTTCCTCTGTATTCACAAGTACCCCCAAAATCCCACACACCTCTGCCTGTTTCACAAGGAACTCAGATTTGCTTTCTGAGCTACGCACAGGCACCTCTCAAGATATCTTACCACCTAATCTGTCATTCATCTGGAGGCCATGTAACAAGGCAGACTGCCTTGAGCATTCTCTTTCATCTGTCAGCTCTCAAGGTGTTCAGCAGTCCAACAGCATCCACTTCATTTGCAATCTTCATTCAAGGCATGCCTGCACATCCTGTAATGCGCTGCGATGGCAAAATTTTGCTTGCATCTGGAATCACTGTTCTTGACATCTCGACCGGGGGTGAGGAGAAACCTTTATAAGAGAAAAGGACAATGAAACAAGATGTTAAGACAGCTAGTTGGTCAATGAGTCACAGCTACTAAACATTTGGCACAAGCCACAAAGCAGCTAAATGTAACCAGCTCTAGAAGGCCCTCAGGATCTCTTGCTCATTCACTCACAGACACACAGGCACGCACAGAGTTTAGACACGCTGTCCCTCCCCTCCAGCTGCTCATAAGACTAATGTCATAAGCAGCTTGGGCACAGGGTTTAATTTCCACAGGAAAATTTATTTTGCTTTCCTTCAGCTGGTTTTCTAACATCCTGACAGAGATTTGTGGTGGTGTCTTAGGGTCTGATTTGCAGCTTGCTGAACCCAGTGTGAGTCTCTGATGCTCAGTCAAGAGACCACAGATCAAGCCCTTAGTAATCAGTTTGGGCCACATGCCCTGATGGCTTACAAGGTAGATGCCGACAGTGTAAAACAATAGCAGAGGCAGCATAAAAGGGGACTGTCTGTCTGGGTCCAGTGCCGTATGGTGGCTTCTGACATCAGCTGTGTTCTCTGTCTAGGTGTATCATACAGTCACTACTGATGTGGCAACAGCTTTGAATGGGAGAAGGCAAGAACTTGTACTCCCTAGAGAAGGAAGACAAGAGAGACAGCAGGGTATTGAAGAAGAAGGGTCAGGAGGACTGACGATCAGCATTTTTGAAGGACAGTAAAGAGGACTGTGAGGAAACTGCAAAGGAGAAAATTACTAGAAACAGAAACCAAGTTTTCCCAGCCACCCCCAAGGGTAAAATGCCAATAACAACAACTACTAACAGCAACAACATATTTCTTAAAAAAAGCATACAGCATGGTGTATAAATAAAAACCAGGCTTCTAAAAATTCTTGCAGTGGTACTGTAATAATTATGTAGTGTTGGTAGACACCTCCAACCACAGCAAAAATATTTCTATAAGCCCCAGATCTCATACTCAAATGGGGCAGTGCCCACTTGTGTCAGCTGTGAATTTGATATCTGTTTTTTGTAAAATTTCACGTCCTTTGAAGGGTCTTTTAAAGATGAAGTTCCTCAGTGCCCTTTCTGTGAAATAAGAAAGTACCACTGAGAAATTATTATTTCAAAACTAGATGAATGATACACTATCAAATTCAAGTGTTCTTTATTGTGATCCTGAGAGCTTTTTGTTTGAAACATGCTGCAGGTCAGAGAACAGGTTTTAAAAGTCTAAATCTATTCCAAAACCACCATGAATGGTTTTCTGGGAAGGAAAGATTATATATTACACTTGGTTCCTCTCCAAGATTTGTATGTCTTACATGAATGCTCCTCTGTCTCCTTCTGTGGTGACATATCTGAGATCAATTATGCCAACAGTAAAGTCTGGAATTTTTATAGTCCAGCTCTTTACAAGCATTTTCATAGAAGAACTTATGAAGACTGAGGCATAGGAAAAGTCCAATAATCCTGGCCTGTTATCTTCATCATCTCCAGCTCTGTGTCTTTTCCTCTCTACCCTCTCCAAGTGAAAACACTGGCTCACGTAATACACATACTCCATTGTGGTGATTTAAATGGCCATCTGTATGTTTATCTGAGGCTTCCATGAATGGGCAGCCTCATTAGTGCGTGGGTCATGGACGGATGGGCCAACACAAATTCTGTTTGTCTAAGATAAATTCTCCTCTCCTGCCTTTATCCCTTTTGTTCATTCCTTTTGCCTCTCATTTTTCTTTCCTTGTTGGGAATTTATTCTTGCTAGAACTCACTTTCCTTATTTCTGAGGTTGGATCCTGACACCTTCACTTTCCTTTTGCTCTGCACATGCTTAGGAGAAATCTATCTGAAAAGGCATGCATTTTTAACCTGACTGTGGCTTTTCCCGCAGGAGTGGTATTAGTGAAATTAGTGGGACTAATTCGAGAAAAAGGTGTTATTCAGGATGAGAGGGGGGTATCAGGAGTTGTTTCTAAGTAATAACCTTAAGCCGTGAGTAAGGACCTGAAAGTTTTGAATGTTGCCTTTACGTTTATTTACTTTTTGCAATGATAAGAAGCGGTAAATCTGTCTTATTTGTCAATAATCAATATCTGCTTCATGTCATCTCCCAAAACTACAGCGTCTGGATTATAAATAGTGAGGGAAGTCTTATGAATTATAAGCAAAATGTTTTCATTGGATTGATCTTCTTTCATTTGGCTTTAGATTCTGAAAAACTTGTTTACAGGCAGGATGCTGACTCTGTCATGCTTAGCTGCACTGAGTAGCACTTGGGTGCACAAATACTCCTACTGGCTGACCGAAGTATTTAATAAATTCTGAAGACCAGCGTTGTACTTCACTGTCTGGGAATCTGGGAAGTGGAGAGGTAATTGAATTAGTCAATGTGAAGGGAGGTCACCATCAGTGTTTTAAATCAAGGCTTAAAGAAAGCAAACATTAGCCTTAATTCAGGCAAGTGGTGGTTCATCACAGGTGGGGGTTTGTCTCTGCAAAGAAACTGCAAGAGTGATGTGTTGTGTTTCCAACATAATGTTGCAGAATTTTCTATATCATATCTACTGCATTTAGGTCAGTGTCTATTCCCAGCTCTGTCACAGAATCATTAAGGTTGGAAAAGACCTCTAAGATCATCAGGTTCAACCATCAACTGTCTGTAACCTGAAAGCCCTACTGGATCCTTTCTGGCTTATTTCTCAACTTTAATATCAGCTTCAATGGGAATTTCGAATGTGGGTGAGGACATTAAAGAGATACATGAGTGATTGCTGAAAATTACTGAGTCAAATGATTACTTACTCCTAAGTACTTTTGAAAGCCATCTGCAGAGACTGAGATAACAGAATCCAGTTTTCTCTTTTATCAAAGAGCATGTTCAGGAAGGGTAATGGGCCTAAGGAGGAATACATTTGCTTTCAGCAATAAGTAATTATCTATGACTGAACACACACATGCAGCACATATGTGGAAGGAGGCACAAGTGTAACAGTCTTTTCCTTGGTAAAAATGCATTTGTAAAACTTGAAAAGGATTCCCCAGACTCACAGAAGACATTATACCCTATTGATAGCTTTTTACAACAGAAATCAGTGTTCAGATTGCTTCAGCATAGCTATGGGAAAATACAGCCCTGGTCTTAGGAATAGGAAGGAATGTCTATGTTTCATCCCCATGTAATTGAAAACTGACTGAAAACAATTGGCAGGAATCTGAATATTCACATTTGGGCAGAGACCAAACATGGGAAATTTCAGGCCAAGGGAATTTTTCGGGGAAGATTATGAGGAAGTGCATAAGAATAGCATTTTTTCTTAAAAAAAAATTGTGTTTTATTAGAGGTGACTCAATGTATAAATTGTCCAACCATTTTTTCCTGGTGCTTGTTCTTCAAATCCCACGTTTATTACTTAGTATAAAAGTAACAGGCAGTGTATCTTTAAATAGAAGTTACATTCCTGTCAGCTTACCCAAAGCCCAAATATGGGACAGAGTGTCAGAGAAAAACACTAACATGAGGGATTCAGGGACTTGACAACGGTACAGGCTCCGCTTCTGCCTGATAAACAACTTACACTGACTTGTGCTCCCTGAACTCGCATCCCAGGACATAAAAGTAAGGGAGAAGTAACCCCTTGCTTGAGCAACAGCAGAGAGAGAAGTAAATCTAACGCAGGGTGAAGTGTGGGACATCTGGAAAGTGTAGGGCAACAAGGTATTAATATCCCATTTATTTTGGTATATTGCCACCTTGTGCTGAGGTTGATAAAGAGGCACATGGCTTCACTGGCAGAAAGATTTGGCCATATGCTGTAAACTGTTATAAATATGACATGGTGTAGCTGAGGAGCTTACACTCCAAATGTATTCTAGTGTGGTTCAAACACTGAAGAACCACTCCACAAAAATGGCACTTCTCTGTTCTGCACATCTGTTTCTTGCATGTATCTTAAGAGTCAGATCTGCTTAAGTAACATTTAAATGAAGATTTTACTGTGATTTTTTTTTTTTAAGAAAAAAACATCTGTGAGCCCTGCAGAGCCAACTCAACTGTAGGAAAGGGAGCTTGCTGTTCTTCAGCGTGACTTTTAACTGCAAGATCATTTTTGCTCTCCTTTATTTCTGTGTGTGTGCACAGTGAAGACATGGAGTGAGGAGGATATTCCTTGCATCACTGTGGGAATGGAGAGAAGGGCAAAGGTTGGATCTGAGATCCTGGGGCTGGTGTGAGCTGGCTTGGGTGAAGTTTGTTTCAGAGTATTCCCAAAGATCCTTCCTTCCTTCCCTACTAAAATCCTGCCATTTTCTGCTGCTCAGCGGTCCCAGAGACCAGCTATATCCTACATTGGACTGTCCCTCCAATCACATGCTGCTGGCAGGGAGAGCTTGCATTACACCAGTGCCACCCTTGTGTTACCAGTACCCACAGGGAAATGGCAGCAGCTCAGCTAGTGCAATGCTGGGTCCTCCTGCAATGATAAAGATGAAGCCAAAAGCCTCCAAGGAAGCGTAACAGTGCACAGATCTCCACTGGAGTGCCACCGGGACTCTGTGCCAACCTTCTCTTTGTTAGCAGACCCAGCTGGGCCCATGTCTCTTCCCCACGCCTGGAGCATTACTTCCTCACTTTCTTCCTTCTTCCATCCTCACCCTCTGGGATTTGGATACTTCCTGGCTTGGTCTGTTCTTGTTGAGGGGAGCCTTGGCCGCTGCGGCTGGTGGGAGATACTGTCACACCCTTCAGAGCCCTGTAGCCAGAAACCAGCTGTTCGATTGACTCCCAGTGACCTTCCTTTCCCTTCCCCCTCTGTGGCCTGGCTGTTTTTACTGAGAGACTCACACCACAACCGCCTTCCAATGTGCTGCTGTGATTTGAACTCTGGCAGCAGGAAAAAACTGACCATCCTGAGCCTGGTGGCTCACTGTGCTGAGCCACCACATCAGCTAGAGTCTAGCTCCTTATTACCTCCAGATGCACAAACAGTTTGCTTGCCAAGAGTATGCTTGGTGCTTCGTGAAACCCTATCACTGAAGCGGTTTAGTGTCAGGACTGCCAGGAGCGGCTTTTGGGAAATGCATTGGGAGGGAGGAAGCCTCTGTACGTATGATACATCCACCTCGTGAGATGGGCTTGCTTCTGAAAACTGTCTTTCTACTCAGAGGTGATTAAAAGCACAGGAGTAAAAAGAAGAGAGGAAGGTTTGACAAGTGACCCCCAGATCAAAGCTCCACAAATCCGTGCCCTCCCTGTAGTCTCACATCCAGGACCCTTCACTTCTGTTCTTGGCACTCTACTGTGCAACTTCTTTCACTCTGGCTCCTCAGCTTTGGGCAGTTTCCTTTTCTGCTGGGTATGAGTCTTCTCCCACAGCTCCCACTGTACAGTCGACAGTGCTTCCCACCTATGCATCCTTCTGTGCTTTTCTCTTTGCTGTGGAGGGCCTCATTCTTCCCAAACCTTCAGGCTTAGTGTGTCTGTTGTTATAGCTGCTGCTTAACTTAAAATTTAGAAAATGTTAATTGAAGTCACAGTGTTAACTACCTGAAGAAAAGACTTAATTACTTGTCTGAGCAAAACAGATAGACATTACAGCTTGGGGCCTAAAGACTTTGGAATAGAATCTAAGGTTATTTTCTGTTTTCTGCATAAAGGGTAATTACCGTAATTTGTGCAAAGCTTTGCACATGTGTACCCCAGCCTTTGTCCGTGTTTCACTGTGAATGACAATCTATGAAATAGAACCATTATTTCTGAATTTGCTCATCCATCTGTAGTGATTCAACCACCAAAGTTATTTGAAATTCAGGCCTGGATCCAGATTTTGCTTGCAAATTGGTAATAGCAGAACCCACAGTTCAGATGTGAATGTGACCAGTTTTCAGGGTATTCAAAAAAGGAATCTGAATTTTGGAGATGAAAATTACTTCCATAATCTAAGGATTTCTAGCAACTAGTGTGCTATGCAAGACCTTCCTTCTGCAGAAAAAAAGCTGTTCCTTCTTACTCAAGGCAAATGATCTGTTTAAATCTGTAGGCTGAGTTCAGTCTGGTGTATGGCCACAAGGGGACAGACAGTAACAGTTAAATAAGATGACACCGTGTCCTAGGCAGAATGTGTTCATCAAAGATAGTACCACAGCATTAACTATTTCTGGAAAGTGTATGAAAAAAATGTATCCTAGTCAGTACAAATCAGATACAAAATTAGACCTGCTAAAGTAGCACAGCAGAGATCAGAGAAATAAAATATGTGTATATATTCCACATGCAGCATAGGAAAAATGTAATAAATGTTTAAGTGTTGACAATTAAAAAATGTGTTTTAAGTTAGGAGATTGAAGCAACATATGAAGAGGTATAAGGTGCCTGCCAGGGGCTTTAGCACTATAAAGACATTTGGAGGAGAAGGTGTGAAAGGGAAGACTTTGTAGATCAGCAATAAACAATGTGCTTTAGGGTCTCTTGTATCATATTCATAGATTCAGCTCCGTGCAGACTTAGTGTGCTCAGACTACTCTCTGAGCACAAACACTTTCTTTTTAACATCGTATCTTGTAACACCCTTGCTTGCAGCACTGCATCATAAGAAATGGTGGGCCTCTCCCTCAGCACGGCAGGGCTGACATCCCCATCACACTGCCTGGCTGGCACCTCTGCAGGCAGAGATTTATCCAGCCTGAAATACAAGTGGTCACATCAGGTTGGGCCTCAGTCTTCTTTGTCAGTTGAACTGGGTTGTTTTGACCTCTGAATGGTTACTTTGGTGCAGTCATAGGAAAACTCAGTTACTGAGGCAGCTGAATTCGGGGTGATTAAATGCATTTGCTTATTTCCTCTCTCTCCCTTCTGAAGGCGATCACACAAAGCCTATCTTCAGTGCTTCCTGCATCAGAAATATTCCTATAGATACTTCATTCAGTTTTCAGTGACCTTTTCTTTACTTTTTTTTCATGAAATATCAGACTCATTCACAGGACTATTAATTTGTACTCTTATTCAGTCATTTTGGATTGTTTTATATTAATATCCTAAGGGTGGACTGTGATCTGGTGCAGGAACTTGCTTTTAATTAAATCCTTGGAAAAAAAAAGAAGCACTTAACAGAGAGAGAGGTCAGCTGTAAACTAAAGGGAATAAAAATTGACCTTTCTTGACTAACTGTCTGACTTTTCCTGGCTTTCTCATGTCTTCATGCTGTGAGTAATGTAAGGAATGCTGCAGGCAGAGTGTCTGTAACCTCTGATATTAAAAATAAAAAATTTATACAAGCCAGTTGCCAGTTTTCTCTGTCCACTTTTAGTTTGCTCATTCTCTTTTTTTTCTCCTTACCAGAAAGCAAATTCTAGAGATTGTTCCCACAGGAAACACTCCCGTAGATGGGTCTGTCAGCGCTGCCGAGTCACTGACATAACATCCCATGGCTCAGAAGAGATCCATGAACACTCGCTGATACGCCTTTACCAGGCTTCTCCTATCTTATTAAAAAATATGGTTTCATTTAACTCCTCACAGAGCAAGAGCTTGTCAGAGGCGAATTACAAAAGCCTGCAAAGCCCTTCCAGCTGACCAGGGGTGAATTTTTGAGCATCTCCTGCCATCTTGTGGCGTTGGGGAGAACATTCACTTTGCTTATTAATGTCTGAGATGTCAAAGCTGTCCTTGTTGCCCCACTGACTAGCAAGCAAACGAGACACTGATGATGGCAGTGCACCCTCTTCTGCAGGAACAGTTTTGGGGGCAGACAGGGACACCAGCTGACCTTCATGGGACTGCCCTAAATCTCTCCCAGTATGCCTGTGCCCGAACTGGCCAATTATAGATTCATTATCTAGTCATTATTAGAGGAAGGGATCAAAGTATGTGGGGGGTCTCTCTTGCTGTCGGTCATCTTAGGGGATGCCCATGATGCCCACCGAGGAAAATCTGCAACAGCATCACCTCTGTATCCAGCAGAGTTGCCAGAGAGCGTGAGTAGCTGAGCGTGGGGTTGGTAGTCAAGGACTCCTCTGTGCAACCCCAGCTAACCCCAGCTATGGCTTTGTGGGTGGCCTTGCACAGGGCTCTGAACATAGAGAAAGAAGCCAATAATTTCTGAGTGATAATCCCATGTTTGTCCTTTCCTAAAACTTCCCACTGCAACAAGCAACAGATTTGCTCTGTGTAAATAAAGCAAGAGCGACTGCTGGTACATAAACCACAGTGTCCTGCAGAGCTGGTTGGTTGTGCAATAGCTAAGGCATGGCAAGGTTTGAATACCAGTGGCTGGCCCAGGTGAATGCTCCCATGTTCACAGAATCACAGACTAGTAGGGGTTGGAAGGGACCTCTGTGGGTCATCTAGTCCAACCCTCCTGCCGAAGCAGGGTCACCTACAGCAGGCTGCACAGGACCTTGTCCAGGCGGGTCTTGAATATCTCCAGAGAAGGAGACTCCACAACCTCCCTGAGCAGCCTGTATTAATTGTGAAAACCCTTTTTCTATTCCTCTTTAGTGCATGAAAATCATGTACGCAGTGCTCTTCATATTACTGTCCCTAATCCAGTGATACAGAACTAGCTAAGCTTCTAGCACACCTTGTGAGATCGCGTAGCCATTTTGCAGAATGAGAAACTGAAATACTATCTGGGAAACCGGCCACGGACCTAGGGCTAGGAACCAGGAAAAGAAGCGAGTCGTTGTTTTTGTTCCCTGTGTAATGCTGATGGACTGCACAGAGTTCATTTTCTGCTTTAGGGAAAAGAAGAAAAAGCTGTCAGTCTGTGACTAATTGCTAGACCCCCACTTTCTCCATAGAAATGTTTTCATCATTATTTTTAATTCTGAGTGGTCCATAAGTTAGTTTTCCACAGTGTTTAATGAAGATAACTATATTGCTGACATGAGTTTGAATAATTTATTCAGTTCATTTGACAGCTTTTTAGAATGACTCATTCTATTCGTTAAATTCAATTTTATTATAACTTTCAAATACTTTGTTCAATATTTAAAATTATATCTTGCTGTATTACTCCCTGCTGGAAGAATTAGTAATTTAGAGTAAGACTCCTTCATTCCTTCTCCTCGTAATGCAGCATAGCTCTGCTGAATAACAGGTGAGAGTTGATATCTATTGCCCTGATTCTTTATAATTCATAAATAAAAAATATTTCTGTAGTATAATTCCCATTATGATGAATCATGTTGTGCTAAAAGAAAGTGTCATGAGGCTCAGTTACATAACTCAGTCGGTGCCAGTTTGTGTAAAGTTTCTACAGCAGGATGGGACAAACATCTGATAAATGAGATAAAAATGCAGAAAGTCTCCTCTACATGGGACAGGAATACTGTTATACATACTAAAGAAAATGTAAGGGATTTTACAGAGCTAATTCCAACCTGACCTTGAGGGGCCCAACTGTGTAGTATCTCTTATCATTTGCAAAAGTCAGGTGGTTGTGGAATCACCACATAGCGATGCCCACACGCCGCTTCCTGAAACCGGTGACAAACGTACTTGTCACGCGCTTGGAATTCTCTTACCTGCCTTTTCACACTGCTCGTTTCCCTGAGCCTGTCAGGAGCATTTCAAACATTCTCCTCTTTTTGAAATCTAAGCTGTCATGGGAAACTTCCCTCATCCTGCTCCCAGTGGTGAAATTTAGAGTCCATCTCTCGCCCTTGCTCTAGCAGAGGGACATGTGTGTCTCTCTGAAGCAGGACATCAGGCTTCATGAGACACTATTTTACCTCCAATTTTGGAAGGACAGGTTGTAAGACACCGTAGATGCGAAATCTGCGTCTAAAGAAGCAATTTCAGACCTTTAAAGCGATCGTAGCTCCCTTTGTGCTTAGTGCTTGGTCAGAGTGGGACTACTGCACGCTACTGTCCACAATTTACCCTGATGAAAGCCGTGCTGCCTCACTACATCACGTTTCTCAGCTAGCCAGCTCAAGGGCTATGGAAATTTCATACGTGGTTAGTTTTAGACGCCTCTGATGGTCTAAATCAAAGTTTCTTCTGAAGCCTTTGTATTTATGAGGTAATACACAAATTAATGCCTTTTATTAACACCATTTTGCTCTCAATTACAGAATTATAAGAGATCATGGCCTAATCAACCTCAGAAAATTTCAGAGTGAGTATCAGGTGTAACTGCTGCACTTCAAAGTGGCCTCTGGTCAGGAAGCAAAACGTCGCGTGTTCACTGTTTCCAGTGCACCGCTGGGGTTTGCTCGTGCTGGACCATATTCAGATGGTCTGAATTCCAGCAGATTTCCTGCCCCAGCTGTTTCCAGCCGGCTGGCTCTAACTACTCCCAGCTCAGTTTTTTCGTTATTGCCTCAGAATTGCTCTTCAGAAGGATTTCAGGCTCCGCTGGGTAGGGAGGGGGGTGAAGATGAAATCTAGGCCTTTTAAGTGTATATCTCGCTATTCTAAGAAATGATCAAACAATATTTAAATATCACCCTTCGTGCTTGTGGAATTGTAAGGATGGGGTAATTTTGTTGCTTTTTACTCAGCAATTTGTAGTTGTGACACCAAAACGGCCGCGGAGTGTACCAAACCGGCGTCTCTGGGCAGTTCACAGAGGCTTGTAGTCACCTCAGGTTCCACTGGGTTTCATTTCTTCTCACAGCAGGAGTTACAAGGTCTGTCGCTTTTATTCCCCCTCTAGTTTTGGAAAGGCGATATCCAAAGGAGGTTCAAGACCTTTATGAGACAATGCGACGATTTGCACGAATTCTTGGACCGGTAGAGCATGATAAGTTCATTGAAAGCCACGCCTGTAAGTATTTTGAGGATTTTAGCATATATGTTCTTCAACAGGCTTAATGAGGGGTTGCATCATCTACAATCTTTCCTAAATATACACCACTCCTGGAGGGCAGGAGGTTGTTTTTCCCCTTCTCCCCCATCTAACTACCTCAGAAAAACAGTTGTGGTCTGATACATTAAATGAGCAGCAGGTGTGTTTTCCACTAAACTGTGTCTGAATTCTTTCTTTGATTTCTCGGTTGACTGAACATTCTGGTCATGTGCTAGATGTAGTGTTTTCTTATCAAAAGACCACTATTCATTCACTGGGACTCCATGTCACTGAAAGAACAAAATCCCTGAAATGTATGTCTGTATTGAGGAATTGGGAGCTGGCAGCAAATTGTGAATTCTTTGAAAGATACATGTTAAACTATTATGTGTGTACATAATTATATAGTACAGCTGTCATTATGTCCCTTACCTTAAAGGTAGAGGCATTGTTCCACCACCGAATCATCTGGAGTCGTTATGCATAATCATAGCATGCATTTAGTCAAATTCCAGTACGAGTCATTACATCCTGCTTAATTCTCTGACTTAAACCGGGAAAATTGTTGCTCATTAGAAAGAGCAAAGCATTTAAACAGTTGTGACTGTATTTCCAGGACACCCTCTGTGAAATGCCAAAAGTATGATCCTGCAAAACCACGAGTCCCGCACGCGAGTGCTCGTCCTGGGCCCTGGTTTTGTTGTTGTAGGGACAGCAAAGTCCTCAAGCTAACCCGATGGTCAAATGCACGCATTATACCGATCTCCTGAGGAGTGTGAGTAAACAAGTTCGAGACAGGCAAACTTGCTCACTGTTAAACTCAGCAATGCCTGGAAGCCAGCTGATAAAATCTATAGGCAGTAAATATCTCCGCGCCAAAGAAACATGGGCATTTAATCTTACTGACTGCAGAAAGAGAGCTGTCTGCGAGGAAAAATTTTGGAAGGTCCAGTTATGAAAATCATAGTTCAAAGACAGTATTAGATGCTGTAACGAGCCTGGATGGAATAGTTTTTCAAACCTACTGAAATGCCTTCCAGAAATCCTACATTATTCTTATTTGCCTTGTCCAGGGTATGACAAAGGAACTGTCAAAGCACGAAGACAAAATAACTTTTCTGAGCGCACAAATGCTAGAAACTGCCTTAAATCTGTGATCAGGGACTGTTACGACACAGTGAGCTTGAGATCTGGTACAGACTGTGCAGAGAGGTTAACCCTGTCTGTGGTTCTGCATACTTTTTAGCTGAACTGTATAGACAAATAAGAAATAGCAATGTACACCGCAGTTCACAGCACCCCCCCGACCCACATTTGTTTTTTGGATTTCCCTTGTGCTTACTCTTGGGGTAAAACAGTGGAATTTGAGCTCCGAAGGGAAATAAAGCGCCTACAGGAATACAGAGCAGCAGGAATCACCAATTTCTGTAGTAAGTACCTGATACATTATTCAGCCTATTCCCATTCATCAAGATGTGGAAGGATGATTTTACAACATTGAGGTCATGATGAATAAAAAGACACTGATTTCTAAATGCATTTGCCTAGCTCTTTAACTGAACAAGGCTTTAGCAATAGTGCTTCAGTCCAGCTGTGCATTTTGAACGCTGGTTTGAGCCGTCAGCTCCGAGAACACGCTGGCTAGCAGAGCTCTGCTTTAGCCACTGCTTTGCAAAACACTCAGGAAAAAAAACCAAAAAAACACTATGTCATGGCACAGTGGTCTCCAGTGCTTTATCCCTGGACACTTGTGCTGGCTATCAACAAGTGTGGCATCTGGAGAGAGGGCTAAGACCTCTACGTAAACGAAATGGCCTGGTTTATGCTGGAATTGGATCATGGAAGCCTTTTTTGTTTGTTTTTGGCCTGAAGTTAATGGGAGGAGGGGTGCAGGGTGGAATCTAATACCTTCCCATGCCAAGTAGTTGTCATGAGGGAGAATAGCAGCATCTGGTCCAGAGCTAGAGAACAGTTTCTCACTTATTTCCTAAAGCAGAAAAACAACAGTCTGAAAATTTTGACCGAGGCAGCCGGTGAGAGCGTGGTGTCTGTGTGCCGCAGGTGCCAGGACGTACGACCACCTGAAGAAGACAAGAGATGAGGAGCGCCTGAAGCGCACCATGCTGTCTGAAGTCCTGCAGTACATCCAGGACAGCAGCGCCTGCCAGCAGTGGCTCAGTCGACAGGCTGATATGTACGGTTACAGTAAGACGCTGCGTTTTACATCCCTATGCCCGAGTCAGGTGCATCACACACACTTTCCTGTCTGATAACAACAGATGCGTTCCCAACTTATTACAGTCTGAAAAATTCAGGAGGGTAAGAAACTGTGGATGACAGCAACAGTGCTTGTGAAGTGCAGAAAAGTGACGAATAACGGCTCAAAAATCTCAGTTTTCTGTATATTTCAGGAACTTAACTGCTGCTAACAAAGTCATAGAGGGAAATAAGGTCTTTATTAACGAGGGCACAGATGACACTGGAAATGTTTCAGATGATTTCAGATGTAGCAGCATTATTAATGCGTAGTCACCCTGCACGAGCACTTTGATTTAAGGAGCAAGCGGCAGTGCAAAGGCAGTGCATCCTGTACGCGACGCGGTCGGAGAAGATGATGTGGAATTTTGGAATTTCCCCAGTCAGTCTCCCCTGCGTGTTTTTATTTTATCCCCCACCCCCCTTTTTTTAAAAGATGTTTCAGACATGGTCTTCAATCTGAGAGTGCTAATGTTTAGAAATCCTGATGACTAAAATCAGAGCCTGGCTTACGCAAGCTGAATTGTATTATTATTAGAGTTGGGGAAAAAGTTGTTTCAGGGCCAACATATGCAGTTATTCTTAAAAAAAAAGAATATGAAGACAATTTGAAAATTTCCTTTCTTTTCAGTGATTCTGGCCTGAGTCCCACGGTACCAGTCCCTTCAAACTCAGGTAACTGTAGGATGATGGTCTGTTGTAAAAAGCCAGCCATGCAGCAGGAACACCCTACTGACAGGCAGCTGGAGTGGCTCTTTTGCTTGAGTGCAGAAGTGTCAGTCCTCAAGCCTCATGGTTAAGCATTGCTCACGTCAGCATTACCTCAATCTGCAACTCATTCCGCGTGCAAATCCCGTAGGGTTTTTTGCCAGATTTCTCGATTTTTCTGACTACAGGTGGAAAACCCATCTGAAAGCTCCATTAACAAGGCAGGAAGGAAAAGAATTTTCACAAGAATGACATTTTTATCTTTAAAAGATGAAGCTAGTCCAGGTTTTTAATGAAGCTGTCTAGCACATACCGTAGCAGTATGAACTGGACAGAAAGCAGATCTGGGAGGGCAGAACACCAAAAAACAGTTGCCTGAGAAGCAGGCAATGGTTGCAGCATCAAGCACTCCAGAGTGACAGAGTGAGATGATACAGGTTGCCTGTGCAACTTCAGTTTTCCTTTTCTGTGAATATGCTTTTATAGTCATTAATTCTCTAATCACAAATTATGGGGGTTTTCCACCAAGTGGATCCCTAGTTCTTTCCGTGCCCAGCAAGGACAGGTTCAGGGGTCAGTCAAGGCCCCCGTGAACAAGACTTCTATGATACCCCATCTCGTTTGTTGAGGTCACAGGGTGGCACGCAATGTAGGAGACTAGGATGAAGTTTTACTATAAGGCTGTTAAGTTTTGCCAGGGAACACTGGCTTCTAGCTCTGTCTCTACGTCCAGTTTTTATGTGGATGCTAATAAGCCACTCGACCCAAACCTCTCAGAGGTGTACACTGAGTCTAGATGTTCTTCCTCATTTCTGCCAGGAGCCCTGGAAATTTGGGTCAGAATACCGAGCAATTAGTCATTGCGGTATGCGCTATGTTTTAAGTGTATTTGGTGATAGCAAAGATCTGTTCTTTTGGAGAGAAAATAGCATTGTATATCTCAGGCTGGGCATCCAGAGTCCGTGGAATGGGGACAGTGTCCCCGCAGCTGAAGGGCCAGTGTGAAGAGTGGAGTTAATCTTTAGTCGAGTATTCAGTGGGCAGTGAAGGAGCAGCACCCAAGAGAACGTGAATTGTTTTGCCCAATGAACTTGGATAGTAGGCAGTGTTTACAACCAGTATCACATGTTGAACACAACCCAAACAAAATACCATATAGCTGGTAATTAAGCAAACATCCTGCATGCTGAATAAGGCCAGGATACTGCGGAAAAACTGCCACGTGTCTATATGATTAAAGGCTGCATCATACTGAATATACAATAGGGCAAATTAACATTGCTTAACTTTACTTCTCGATTTTGAGATCTTGACTCTGCAGCCTAAGTATGTTTTCTTTAATGCAGTTTGCATGCGTGTGTTACTTCCTACGTTTATAAAAGAGTAAAACCAAATTCTGTCGTGTCTCATCATAGCACGCTCATTCCAGGCTGCAGAAAGAGGGAGCAGTGCTGGGAAATAACTTCCTCTACACCTACCAGAGACTCGCTACTCCAGCTTCTTGCTAGTCCTCCAGTTCTCTCCCTGGCCAGGCCCCCCTCACCCAGCCGGGCTCCCCTCCCTCTCCTGCAGATGCCCAGGAGAAACAGAGAGTCCCCAGTCCCAGAGGCGGGACGTGGGCAGAGCGCAGCCACTGCAGCCCCTGGGAAAATGGAGCTGTGGATTTTCCAAGATTTCATCCCTTTGCCAAATTTAGGAAGTCTGTCCTGGCACTAAGAGACCCGTCTCTAGCAGTGCTAATATGCAACCCCACAGCACAGGGTCAACAGGCTTTCTGAAGACGTAAAGGAATAACCCTAGCTTTGTTCTAAGTCTGGAAGTTAAAGAAAATACTATTAGAAAAAACAACTGGCAAGCAGACAGCCTTTGTGAAGGTTTAACTCCTGCAGCTTAAAGTTCAGCGAAGTTATAAACAGTAGCAAAATTGAGAACTACCAGACTACCCTGTGACAGATACTTCTTTCAGTACTGTTTATCATAACAGGCAACAATAAATCCACAAACTGCGTTTGCTTGACAGTATCTGCAGTACATTTGAAGGCATTTAAAGACAACCCTGCCTCATGAAGTTACCAGTAATGCCAGAGAAACTCTGCCGGTCGCACCGATAAGCAGTTCGGCATCCCGGGGAGGTACAGTTTCACGCTGCGCACACCCGGCACACCCTCCGCGCAGCACTGACCGCCCCGAGCCCGGCTGGGAGCGTCGGCTTAGTCAGGAGGTGCTGCCCCGCTGCGCCACGGCCGATGTGACAAAGCTCTTGTCTTTCGGTTCCTCCTAAAAGCCAGTGAGCCAGGGCTCACAACACCAGTCCTTCCACAAGTATTCACAGCCCTTAACCATGTCGGCTGAAAATCACACCGTTTGTCAAATCACTGCAGTTTTTGTGTTAAGCCCTAAATAACCCTGGCTATAAACACTTGGATCATGCTCAATTACCATCATGAGGATTTAATGGCCTCTGTGATAACACACCTAAGGAACAGCCGCTGCCAAACTGCTCAGAGTTCTGCAGCATTTTCCTTTCTTGTCCCCGCAGGTAGACGGAGTGCCCCACCGCTGAACCTCACAGGTCTCCCAGGGACAGAGAAACTTAACGAGAAGGAGAAGGAGGTGAGGAAAGGAATGAAAAGATAATCTATATAAAACTTTATCTTCACGGTGCAGGAGTGATCACACCGTCTGTCTCGGGTGCTGTGAATATCACCTCTGCTATATGCCCTGACTACTCTTTCCTGCTCACAAAAGTCATTCAGGGTTTCCAGCTGGCTCCTGCATTTCAGTTGCTGTGCTATACAAACAACATAGCTACAGCAAACGAGCTTACTTAGCAAAGAAAGGTGGAGAGCACCGAGGTGCTATTACCCGCTATTATAGCATCCAGAGTATGACATCCTCTCTTCCTCCATGGGAGACTGGGGTGAGCAGAAGGGTCATTTTTTCCTTAATGAACATTGGTTTCAAAACTGGCTGGGGATTTTGTCAAGGGCTTCGCTGGACAGATTACTGAACCTGAATAGCAGAGCTCTTTCTGGATTGTAGATATCTCACAGCCAAATCACAACCAGTTATGGTTGGTTTTTCACTGTAACACGAACGTGAACCATGGAAGCGATAACAGGGTATTGCTCTTGAAATGTTTTTTCCATATTTCTGCTATACAGTGCATATGCCAAGCCTTCCGTGTGCACGTGTGGCAGAAAATGAAACCTGGCTTTCCTTAAGCCACGGGCTGTTAGCTCGGCGTGTTGCAGTCCCGTGTGGGGTGCGCTTGCAGCGTCACCTAGAGCGGTCGGAGGCACGGGGCAGAGGGACAGGGCAGGCAGAGGCGGGACTGCAGCCCGTCGGCACCCCCGAGAGCAGCAAACAACGCAGCCAGGGGCCTGCCCGCCATTCACGGCGCAGGTTCTGCAGCCCGGGGTAGGCCTGCCCACTAATTCAGTGAAAGGCAACACTGGAAAACGATGGACAGAAAAGAATATTTTTTTTTTTTTTTAACAGAAGTCATAGTCTGTCTTTAGATCATCCGCAAGGCAGATTTCAGTGCATGTGAAATGCAGATGTATTTCAGACTTTTCCCTTGGCGTGGAAGCTGTTTCCCCTTCACTGGAGATGGCAGCATTGAAAATCAGATCACAGATTTGCCATGGAACATGGCATTTCTGGCTCCACTCAGCATATAAATAATTGTGACTAGGACATTAGTGTATACAGGGAATCCGATTTCCTCGTCAGCTGAGACACAGAGTCTGAGTTCCTCCGAATTCTGCAATTTCCTATCAATGAGGAACAATCATTAAGCATTTCCTGATTAAAAGCAGGAGACAGCCACTATCTCCACTGGGAGCACCACAGGGCACCAGCTCGAGGGCGGCTGGTGTTGGGAAGTGGAACGGGAGCCTTGCAGCCGGACAGCAGAACGCGGGGGCTTTGGAAAGCAACTCCTTTTACCAAACTTCCCAGCGTGTGATGCCCTCCCCGCACGGTTTCCATCCCAGACTCGCGGCGGGGGCAGGCGGCGTGCGCGTAGCTGCTGCTGTAGAAGGGTACGAAAGCCTTCGTCTGCAGGGGGTTAGTAGGCAGATGCCCTCCCTGGCCCCGGGCCAGCACGCCCGGTTGCAAGTCTTTCTGGCATGTGTACTTCCCTCGGTTTGTCAAGAACAACGCCCACACGGGACACACTCATAGTTACGCTCCTGTGAGCCCAGGGCTTGCTTTCATCCTCCTGGTGTAGTGTTCAGCCAGGAATGTTTTTGAATGCAGCAGCCAGCAAGCTCCTCCCCTCCCTACCTGTGGATCGAAACAGCTCCTAACGCGATTACTGCGGGCCTCCCCCCATGCGAAAAAAAACTAAAAACCACCCAACCACATTTAAAATGTTTTCGGAAAAATATCCGCCGTGTTACTCCCCCAGCAGGGATCGCAGAACGAAAGAGCGTGACAAGCGTGAGTGTTCATGAACTTCACCTCTTGTCTTCCAGCTCTGTCAGATGGTGCGGTTGGTCCCTGGAGCCTATTTGGAGTATAAAGCTGCTTTAGTGAACGAGTGTAACAAGCAAGGCGGCCTGAGACTAGCGCAGGCCAGAGCGCTCATCAAGATCGATGTGAACAAAACCAGGAAAATCTACGACTTCCTTATCCGAGAAGGGTACATCACCAAAGCCTGAGGACGGACAGCAGCGCGTCGGCTGCAGCAGGCAGAGGCGGAGAAGCTTGGAGGTCACTTTGACAGCGCTGAGAGGTTTTAACGGTGTTGAATGAAGGACGTTTCCTTTCGTTTAAAATCTTTTGGGGCTTTTATTTTTTTGGTAAAGACGAGTAGGGAGCTTTGTGAAATTGTATGAATACTGACGTTTATCTGGTCTCCTTCTGACTCTGCTGTTGTCAGAACTACGCTGGAGAGAATCATACACCGCGTAAGCTAATCTTCAGTGTGGACGGGCATTCATTTCGAACACCTCTTGTAACTAAAAAGAGAATCGCAGTACTTTTATTCTGACAGTGACACAGAATAAGGACAGAAGAGCAGCACATAATGAGAGTCACGCTTTGACTTTGTGTGAGTGCAGGGGTAGAGAAATGCTGTCCCCTCCCTTCTTGTACTCCTGCCTAAAACAGTGTCAGCTTTCAAAGGAGATAGCACACGCCCGGGGGTATAAAAATAGAGCTTGCAGCGGTCCAGTCTTTTTAACTTAACTGTGATAAAGGATGGGAAAGGGCATTGCAGGGAGGCTCCTCAACAGTTGTTACTTTTATGTGATATTAGCACATATCACAGCATGACAGCACTGCGCAAACCAATAAGCTTCATCTGCTCCCTGCTTCATTTGTGATTGCTAAATTATAGATAATCCCTCAGTTTAAGCCTTCGTTGCCCCGGCTCGTTGGGAAGCCTGGATGCCACAACCAGAGCAGCCTTTCGGAACATAAAGAGCTGCTCCATACCCCGGCGTTCTCTCACAAAAGACAACAAGCGAGGAGCACGACAGACCACCCAGCGCAAGCGCCGCAGCCCTGCTGCACGTGGGGCCTCTCCCCCTCCGCTGACCGCGTCGACCAACGCAGCAGTGGTAAGGTGCAGCAGGTGACTACACGCACACACAACACCCCGTCCCGTGGATGATCCGCTGTACGGCTGCAGCACAAACCTTCTGTGTCTGAAAACACGGTTGGCGGGTGACGATGGTTCTTTTCAGACGCCGCTTGGTGTGGTTCAGTAGCCAGTCCACTCTTTATCAAACAGCTTCTATCGCTAACGTGTGAGGCTGAAGTAACATCCCCGAAGTAACCTAACAGCCAAAGAGGGTGGGATGTTGGGTGCTTTCAAGTTTGGGATCTCCTGTAGAAGAGCCTAAGGGAGCTACAGCTGTACTGATACCTCTGGGGTTCCCCCCCGTCCCCCAAGAGTAATTATTCTGTGTACCTGAGGTGCCATTGAATGTGAAGTGTTTTGGTTTGTAATAAAATCAAAATGACTTGAAACAATCTTAAAGCTGCGTTCCTGGACTCCAAGCGAGACTGTAAAGGTCATGTAACTGCCTGTATCCATATCCATCAGCTTCTCACCGTGAGAGGGAAGGGAGGCACGCACAGCAGTGGCTGTATGAGTGTGACCACTAAAATACCTCAAAAATATTGCTATTTAGAGACAAGCAGCAGTAGCAAGTTACATGTTGAAGATTAAAGCCTGTAGAAGTTGAGACTGCATGGACTGGGAATACCAAGGGAAGGGACAAAGCAAGCTGTAAATCCTTGGGAATGGTTTCCCCAGTTGTCTTTTGACAGCAAACCAACAGATAAACGACCTTTCCCCTTGCCCAGCCGTGACACGTACAAAAGAGCAGCAGGCGAGACAGGTACATTGGTACCTGCTGTGAGCACCCCGAGACAGCAACATCCCCACCCCGCAAACCTCAGCGATGTCCCTGAGCCCCAAAGCGACCCGGAGGGGACCGGGACCCGCTCTGACCCCGCGCGGAGCCACCCGACCCCTGTGCTCGGGGCAGTGCGAAGCCGTTTGGCCATTCTCGGGGAGACCAGAGCTCTGGGACGGTGAGAGTGGTGATCCTGTCCCTGGCCTGGAGGGGAGGCAGAAGAAGGGATTCTTCCTTGCCAGGTGAGCAGGAGAGCGCAAGGCAGCAGGGAAGCAGGGCTGGGATGATTCCCTCGTGTCACATGGAAGTACGAAACCACCAGGTTTTCTGCTTTCGCAGAGCATCTCCCGAGTGGGGAAGGAAAGAGGCTTCCAGCGTGCCTGTGCCGGGGTCGGTGCCTCTCTGCAGGGCAGGGACCCCGTCACCCGAGAGCTTTCAAACCGCTTCCGATAAACTAAAACCCAGCGAACGGACAAGCAAAACCCACCCAGAGGGTGCTGCTGAGGCCGAGCTGGTCTGCCCAAAGCAGTGGTTCTAGAACAGGGCAGGCCCCTGCCCCTTCAGAGACCATCGCTGCTGGGGCTGCCTCCGCTCCCCGCTCGCACGAGGGCCACAGACGGGGAAGAAAAGCCAGTGCTCAGGCACAGGGCAGCCCCTCTCCCCATCCCTTCTGTCCCCCTCCTCCCAGCCAGCCACGCGCTGCCGCGGCCCCTCCGAACCATTTCCCAGCGCTCAGGGAAAGAGCTTTTGGGGAGAAAATCTTCCCTCGAGCTCCCGGCTGCCTCTCTGCCACACCAGTCCCTCCTCCCTCAAATCCCAGCTCCTCTCCGGTTCTTCACAAAATGTCTCCATCACTGCCTGCCAGACCCGGCTCCAGCCTCCCCGGAGCGCGCCCGGTGGCATCGGGAGAGGCTTTGAGAGGGGGAATCTGTCTTTGTCTGCGGCGGGAAGCGCCATGCGCGGCTCCGGCGCTGTGCGAGTAATTAACAATAATGAAAAGTTGGGGTTGCCATGGATATGCTGTTCTATTTACAATGCGCATCTCTCCCCATCGCCCAGAGCGGCAGCCGAGGGAAATCAGACCCCCATTCACCGCCTCGGCGTGCGGTTTTATTTTTAACCGGGATGCTGTAACAGGACGGCAGCCAGGCGGGACGGCAAGGGCAGGACCACGGCTGCTCCTGGCCCTGCCGCCGGCCGGCTCCTCGGGAAGCGGCACGCCGGGTTTCCGTGCTGCCCTGCCTCAGCCGGACACGAGCTCTGCGGAGAGCAGCTGACAGCGAGAAGAAACCCAATAAAAGCGCTTTTTAGATACCTCAGTCTAACAGGTCATGACTTTGCTGAAAAATGGGTGGGGGGAAACAAAAAACCACAGCGGTCCCCACACACCTTTTGCAAGAACTTGCCCTCAGTTCACACTCTGCTTTGGGACCAGTGAAGGGGGGGGGAGAAAAAGGAGAAAAGGAAAACAAAGGTAAAAACATGGGCTGGGGGTTGGTTTCGGTGGGCCGGGGGTTGGTTTCAGCGGGCTGCCGTGCGGGGCTCGCACGCACAGCGCTGGGGACGCCAGCCCTCGTCAGTGCGCTGCCGGCTCTCAGCTAAGGATCGCAGTCGGCTTAATTAGAGACTCAGGTGAACATGAAAGATTAAATAAGGAACAAGGCTGAGGACAGGCGGGAAGACGGCCGCTTTGGGGTAAGGTGCCAATACCGGTACCTGCAGAATTAATTACGCCAGGACTCGGGCGATGCGGGGAGGCTGCTGCTGCTCCATCCCAGCACAGCCTTAGTCACCGCTAATAGCCGTGGCAGGAGGAATGCGCGGTATGAATCTTCTTCGGGGCTGTGTTATTTGCCTGTCATTAGAAGCATCGGTGCCGGGTTTTTTTTGGGTCTCACGGCTGCCGTCACACAGGCAGCACACGCACGCGGCCGGTCGGTGACGCAGCCCGGGGCGGTGGGGGCTGCCTGGAGCAGACCCCGGGGGCTCGCAGACCCCAGCACGGCACCGGGCTCCCCGCGGCCGCTGCCGCCCGCCAGATAACGCCGATAACGAAGGCACAAGAAGTCCTAGTTTTAGTGCCTGCTCGAATTGCCGTCAGGTGGGGCCGGTGAAACCTAAACCAGCTCCTTCTGGAGACAAACACCGCGGCACCGGAACGGCGGCGTTTCAGCTGGGGTTCACGAAACGCCAGAGCCGCCCTCCCGGCCGTGCGACACCAAAAAGGGAGAAATCCCAACCACTCGGCGATGCCCCGCGGCCATCTCCTCTGCCCCTCCAACAAACTGGTTCCGCAGCCTTCCGGGAAAAGCCAGCACAGATCCATTCTGGAGCGCAGAGAGCGTGTGCACGCCGGAGCCAGGGAAGCACCCACATTTCCACCCCGCTCCCTTCGGCTGGAGCTGACG
>Ga0181612_181634_pt1 | contig 28766 bp, 24 predicted proteins | sample HoacroProtozoa21_FD_119630 | JGI IMG/M metagenome (GOLD analysis project Ga0181612, IMG submission 119630) | Hoatzin crop microbial communities from Cojedes, Venezuel. Combined Assembly of Gp0051906, Gp0051904, Gp0051908 | reverse complement strand
GTTGTGCCCTTTGGTGTGCGGGCGGTGGGGGTTGCCCCGAGGCTTTCCTACCTGGGCAAGCCCTGCCAGTTATTCTCCAGCCAGTGCAGATGCCCTCACCAGAGACTGAACATCCGCCCCCGTGCTGGGCCGGAGGGACAATCGGTGAAGGCAGGAAGGTAATTCAGCCTCGTTCCTTTTGGCCTGACCTTCACCAGCATCCTACTGCTTTTCACAGGAGTGCCATAGGATGCAGAGGTGCCCCGGCGGTGCAGCTGTGGGCGACGTGGACGTGTGCCCAGCAGGAAGTAGCCGGAGACAATGGAATTCACTGCACACGTATGTTCTTTGTTGGTTGCTGTGCTGGAAACAGTGACCCAAATGTGGCAGTTTTGATGTCCCCTCACTCCAGCCGCCGCTCCCCCCCCCCCACTTGTGAGTGATTCATGCAGAAAGATATGCGTCTTTGCCCAGGGACAAAAGAAATAAGGGCCCTCCCCTCACCTTTCCTCTATATTAATGCAGCAGCATCTGAGACCTGCCGTGCTCTCGCTGCAGTTTGAAACGGAAAGGCTATCGCTTCCCTGGTGTCTCAGGTAATTGCTTAATCTGCTTGTGCCTGCCTGTACCTCTGCCAGGTGGGGGGTTTGCACTGGCTCTTTTGAAGACGGTATTAATGGCATTTGTCTACTGCATACCGAAAAATCAGGAGCTCCTCCCCTCCTCTACTTTGCTCACTGTGAAAGAAAACAGAAACAAAATAAAAGTCGGGTTTGCAGCGCTGTGCCAGTGGTACAGTTATTCCACGGGGAAAACCTGATATATCCACCTATTGTCTGAGCCACTACTGAGAGACCTTAGTGAATGAGCAAGTTACGAAAACAGGTATCCTTCCTTAGAGATTAATGCGATATTTGCGTCTGATGTTTCCTGCCATACAGCGCAGATTGTTTGTGCCGATGGACAAGTGAGAAATATGGCTTTCCAGAGGGGGGGAAGGACTGTTGCAACACACCTTTATTGTCCTCCTCTGGAACAGCATATTAAATTCGTTTTCCATCCATCCCTGTAAATACATTTCCTATAATTGCTGCTATGTCAGATGCACTGTAATCCATCCCCTCCTACGTCAGCTGCATTGTTGTAACCCCCCCTCCGATGTCAGGAAAACTGTAATCCTCCTCTTACGTTACATAGGAGCTGCATCTCTGACATTTTCAATTGCATTCACCCAAAGTCAGACAGAGCAGGGACAGAGAACAAAACGCCGATTTCTAGACCATGAATGTAATGAGTTCTCCGGCGTTTTGAGTGTGCATGTGGGCGTTTGAAAGTAAGGTCAAACGCATTTTACACGCTTGGGAGCTGGCTTTCTCCAGTCACGGACCAGACAAAGATTACTATTGGTGCCAAACATGAGAAGCTCAGCAGAAATTTTGCATGGCATTGAATCATGAATTATACATTCTTACATACTCGTTCTACACATAGCCTGCGATGAAGGGGAAGACAATAAATAACGTTTCAGAGAACAAAGGGTTAGCAAAAATCTTGCTTTGTAACCCCAACTGATGAAATGACTCTGCTGAAGAAGGAGTGGGTTGGCTTGCAGTTTGTGAGTGGGACACCAAGACAATCTATTTTCAAATATGTACGCGCACATTACGTTTCAGTCCCACGGGCTGAGCAAGAGCCTATGAACAATAACAGACACAAGGCTAATTTCTTACGTGTAGTTCTTGGCACAAGCCAGCCCTGAGTTTCCAGGGAAGCAGAGTACAGGGCATATGGCATCTAAATATATGCAATCATGGATGACAAGAAACATGGAAGAACTTTTTGGATGGGGTTGGTTGTTAACATCCTGAAAATATCTTTCACAAGACAGATACTGACAAGACAACTCAAAACCAGATGGTTCTCCAGTGATTGTTTCAAAAAAGCTTTAATTTTGGGGTGGAGTAAGCAGTTTGTGTTACTGGAAAAGATTGATTGTGACTCCTCAAATAGGAAACCAGATGTTCATACTTCAGTTAGAACTACCCCCCTTGTTATGCAGCTGATAAAAAACCAGAGAGCACACAGCTTTGTCCTCGTATTCAGGAGGACGTGTTATCTTCAGAAAGTCTTCATGTTGCACATTTTAGATCAGTTTTTTGTTCATTCAAACTGCATTTGCTTTCTGTTGATAGCCACTGCCTCTCAGAAGATCAGTGACAGAGCTTTTATCTCCCTGCTCAATTTACGCTTTTCTCTTTGGCAGATGATTCCCCTATCTTATAGCACATACCTGGAGAAAAACCCTTACAATTAGGTTTGCAACTTCTAATCTTGGTGGTTAAGATAGACTGGTGTCTTGGTTTAATGAGATGCCTTTTTAGAAGGTAATTTGGGATCAGGTATCCTTCGAATCTATTTTCCTTATTAGCATTTTAATTTTTTGACGCCATCGAGATTATGTGAGTATAGCAAGATCATATTCTATAGGTATTTATTTTAAAGAATAACATTGCTAGATGCATAAAACATGGAGAGTCAGATGAGGAAGAGTTACACAGGAGTTCTCACTGCAGACAAATGTGAGCAAGTCGGGAACTGAATTCAGCTGAAACTTCTGGGCACCTAGATGCCTGCATAGAAGCTGAGCTCTGTGACGTGGATTCTTCCAGCCAGAATGACCCTACTTTAGTAAGTCATTCATGTCAGCAGGGCTTTTTGAGCTGAAAGCCTCTAAATCCTGTCATTCATAATGGAAGGAGGAATATTGTGAAGAAGGAAAAAAAAAAAGGGTATTGATTTGCACTGGGTTCCAGTGCAAAACCCTGTCTGGCGGGTCTGTATGCGGGCATGCATGTACACTACCTGTAGCTGCAGATGGCACATCCCATCAGGTGTAATGACCTGGGACTGAGAGAACTGGTGGTAATAGAGTGTATAGTCTGGAAGGCCTCTGGAGGCATCTACTTGCTTCACTGCGTGTTGATAAAAACCAAGCCTTTCTGTAAACTCACTTGTTAATGACAATAAGACATGCTAGATGAGAAAGTCAATATATTTTCTAGTTCACCCCTTCGACAGCATGAAATTATACTGGTTGTTTGTAATATCAAATGCAGTCTAACCTGGGGTTCAAGACTTTAACCTACTAACAATATTGGTAAATATTTTCCTCAGTTAAAAAGTAAATTTCTCACCTTTGAAGTCAAAGTGATAAGCTGTAAAGGGGTATGTGCCTTCTCTGTTAGAGCTAGAAGGTACTTCTCCTGGTCCTCTTTGGAAAGCAGAATAAGCTGCCTTACAGAACACGCATTGCAATGTAGTATGAACAAAGCAGGGGACAGAGCAACACTCATCAGCACAAGTAGGATGGGGCTGTGGTGACAACATCTATTACGGTGTCTTCACAAGACAGAAAGGTATCACAGAGGAGCCTACAGCAGGCTCCTCTGTTTCAAGAATCTTTTTTTTTTTCTGTTTTTCATAAACTGGAGGCTTATTAAATAACACAGCAGCCACATGAGTGTTTAGAGAGAATGTTCTCATGCAACAAAGTTTATGAAAAGGAAATACTGGTTTGGGAATCGGATTAGAAAAAAAATGCGAAGACCAAACCCACAGAATGAGCAATGAGTATTAAAGGCATGAACGGCAGGTTCACTGGGCAACCCAGGGCTGGCCACTGAAGCCATTCACTGAGGAATTTCCAGTGATAATGAACTCCCAAGAATGTGTGTCTAGCTTCATAGACAGACAGAAAGACAATTTCTCTTGAACACGTGGTTGATGGCAAAATGTTTGCCCACATTAGAAGACAGCAGAGTGGGGACATGCGGCTGAGCACCACTTAAGAGCCTGGGACTAGGGGTCTCTGACTGCTCTCTGCATTTTCAGGAAAACCTGGGAATGCCTGATGGTGAGTTGAAGGAAGATATCACTGGAGCCTGGGTCATGGAAACATAGTGACAGGTGAGAGCCATACTGGACTGGTACTACAGACAGGGGTGGTACTATGTACCCTGTACAGACTGGTACTATACAGGGGGATGTCACAGCCTCCTGAGCAGAAATAAACTTATAAGAATTTGCTGCCTGTCATCAGAGAGATGGCTAGTGAGGAGTGGTGCTATTTGTGGTGATGAAGGTGCACCTTCAAAGGTGCAAAGTTCCACAAGAACTCATCGGTCTCTGTAGGATGGGCTACTCCAGCTGGAAGCACCACCCTGAATCGCTAGCAGCTCTCTCCACCCGGGGCTTTGCTGTCAGGCCTACCGCATGTCAATAAGGTGTGTGTGCATGCACACACCTGCATCTGGAGGAGGAATCCCCTCTAAACCGTCTTGCTGCTGCACGTGGAGGCAGCACATCCAACGCCCTGCGTTACCTACCCCTAGCAGAGTGACACAGCCCAGGACGGAGGCTGAGACATGAGGAGAAAGCTGCAGATGCCCCGTGCACGGAGAATTTCCACATTTTGCCAGTTCACATTTCCATTTGGAATGAACACTCAGAGGATATGTCCCTGCCAACTGCAACAGCATATCATCATGTCCTGACACGGAGGGACCAGCAGTTCTGCACTGCCCCGGCAAATGTCACTGGAAAGGACAGGGAAACTTTGCAGAAATATCACTCACGTAGGCTGCTGGCCTTTGCAGTCTCACTGGTGAATCGTTTTACATAAAAGCCATTAGTGGACACAGTAAAAACACAGCAAGTCATAAACCAGTCATCCTCATAAGCCTAAGGCAAAAAAGGCTGCGTCCCAGCCTGGAGTAATGGCGGCAACTTTTTGTCATCGGAGTAGCGTGAGAGAGCTGGAGACTCGTGCTGGATACGCAGAAAGGAATACGCTGGGTCTGGGAGCAGGCGAGCCCACCCTGGGAGGGAAGACACAGCCACGCTGTGCCCTGCTCCTGAGGCTGTGGGTACCAGCCATACCCCCACTAGATTTTGAAGCCTGAAGTGGGACAGGCAGTCACAACTTTAAAGCAAATGCGGTGAGATCCTACCTGCGTTTCTGTAACCTACAGACCCCAGCAAAGATGGGAGGAGATCCCATGTTTGTTTTTAGGAGAGGGTCCTTCATTCTTGCCCTACCTGGGAGCTGAGCTGGCAGGAGAGCGAGGAGATCAAGCACTCACGCAAGCAGCGAAGAGCAAGACATCTGCACCGAGTTATCTTGTTTGGGTAGGATCTCCACAGCCATAACTGGTCCATCGGCCACGAGCTTTGCTGTAACCACTGCACTGCTGTGGTACCGGCACAGGGGATGTCGCACCCGATCAGGTCCTGCATCTGTCCCACCAGTGCTGGCCCGCCTCTGGCGATGCAGCTTAAGGCGTCTTTGCCTTAGGGAGAGGACATTTCCCCCTACTCCTGGTTTGCTCCAACAATGCATTCCTACCCACAACATGGATGCCTTCTTGGGGTGGCAGACCCCCAAAAAAGGAAGAAAGAAGAAAAAAGAAAGCTTTAAAAAGCTTTAAGAGAAAGAAAATCGTCAGTGACCCCTGCTGGACACAGACACAGGTATTCCTTTCGGGCTTCCAACTCGCTCAAGTGCCAGTGGTACATGAGTCTGGCTGAAGCCTTTGGAGGGGAATAGCAATAGTTAAACTAGAATGAAAAAAAAAAAGTGGAAGAAAGCAAAAATTGCAACATTTCCCCCTCTTTCTGTGTATGTTTCAGTGCATTATGGAAGTATGGAAGCTCGCATTTTTCCCTTGGCCTCAATTGCAAATCACCCCTTGTGGCAAGCTTGTCCCCTTCGTCGCCGTTCTCTCTCTGCCTTCTTTTCCCTGCCTGTGAAGCATGTGATGGATCTGACCTTCCTGGCAGGAACAGCATGTCTCTACGGCACAGGGAGAAGCGTGGACACGTGTGAAGCACCACCACGCACTGTTGGTGCAGAGACAAGCGGAAGGGCTCCGTGGCTGTTCAGGTTTGCTCTGCACAGCAGTCCTGCAGGCACACTACCACAAAATTGCCTTCTGCCATTTGCCGGCAAGCACGTTCTGCCCAGCAACAGGGATCCACTCTGGTGGAGCCCTTTCCTGGCAGCCTTGACCCTTCCCTTGCTGCCTGCTCTCTCTGCTGCCGCCATTTAGCTCCTGCCAAGGCCAGATGTGGGAAGCTCTATGTACCTTGCCAGCTCCTTCTCCCAGGAAAAGTCCTGGTCCCTTGCCCTCCTCTGCTGGATCTCCAGACGGTGGAAGTCTTTGCGTAGGCATACGGGGTGCATGGCTGAACTGGGAGGGACCCCATGCTCTCCTTCCCACCTTTTAAAGCTGGTTCTGGATGTCCAGGCAGGAGCAAACCAGGCTGGCCGTGCGTCCCGTCCTCCATCCTTCCTGGCCCCGGGGGCAGTCTGCAGAGAAGGGTTACTCTCGGGGTTCCCAAAAGGCTCAGCTTCATCTCCCGGCTGCTCCCTGGCCGATGCAGTTGGTTATCCTTGAAAGCCCTTGCGGCTGTCATTTGCTCTGGAGCCAGGATAATTGGCGTGCTCTGGGTCCAAAATAGTTTCAGACAACTGCATCCTGTCCACCTAAAAGTCAGCCCGCAGGTTCTCACAGACGGCCCCCAGCAGCTGGTTAGTGTTTACGCGTGCTTTTTAACAGCTGTATTTCAGAAAGGGAGAAGGGACTCCTGTAACGTGTACAGTTGTCTCAACTGCCTTGGAAAGAAGCAGCTCGCTGTCTGTCCTGGCTTGGCTGACAATGCCCTCAGCCAGTGCTAACTGTGCCAAAACCATAATTACCTCGTCTTCCCTGTTCTTCTGGGATAACCAAGAGATTTTTGTAGGTGATAATAGCAGTGCTGCTTCTTTCCCTAACAAGCTCGTGTGAGTGGCTTCTGACGTCTCGATTTCTCGAATCCACAGGTGCATTAGTGGAAAAAAACCCCTGCTTGCTCCATAACTGCGTGCTAACCGCTGGGCACCGCTGAGGTGGGGTATTCTGCCTGCTTTGAGGCCGGTCATGTGCTTTTGGCTGCAGCATCACCTGGTGTTCAGAGGTAATGGAACAAGGTGTATACATCTGCCAGAATACAGATTGTGGTGGTGCGGTCTTCGATTTCCAAAGCTGCAGTGCCTTTCTGCGTCAGCAGCCCCACACAGTCAGTAGATCAGTGCATCCCCATTATTCACCCTGTGAAAAATACGAAGTGTCTGCAAAATTTGGCTGAGCGTGTACAAAAGATTTGGACAAGTTCCGGTAGCACTCTGGTACCCCCACAGAGTGGATGTGGTGAGTCTGGCAGGGTTGAGTGCCCACCCACTAGGTTAGATTTTCTGCTCAGTGACCACCATTTAGTTTTGACTTTAATTAATCCATGCACAAGAAGAAAAGAAAAAAAAGAAAGCCTTTGCCTCACGGACACTTTTTTCTCTCTAACCGCTGTGATCCAGTATTCACCTCACTCCTCTCCTAGCTCCTTTATATCAAACAGCCGTGTCAGCACAAAGATGTGTTTGCCAGGTCAGTAAACAGCAGCGACATGTGAAGCTGCAAACAAGCTGAACTTCTGCTTTATGACTAGAGAGTTCCAGCAAATACAGGTAAAGAAATATATGACCCTCCTGCTTCCACCATCACCCCCAACGTCAAAGGCCCTGCTGACTCAGGAGACCAACACAGACGTCTGTGGGTAGGAATATCCTTTTTCCCTCTATACCATGAAGGAGTAAGTCATGAAGGAGACTGATTCACGAAGAAGGCTTCCCTGACACACAGTCTTTGCAACAGGAACACGCTCCTTCATCTAGGCTGTGTGGAGGAGCCCAACGCCATGAATGAGCTACAGATAGTCACTTATGCATAATCTGCATTAATAAGTGAGGAAGGGCACGTAGCCCCGCTTGTTCATGCTGCTTAACTGCCAGCTCACTCTGTGGGGCTGTTCTGGACTGCTCCAGCTAGCTTTCTCCAACACAAGTCTGCTTGGAAGGGACCTAATCCTGCAGAGTGGAAAAGTGAGGGAGCAAGTGCTGCACGGGGTCAGTCTCTGGCTTTTTTTTTTTGCCTAGTAGGATGTGAGTGCCGGGGGGCTTAGGTGCTTTCACCAGCTGAAATCAGTGAGCAAATTCCCAGTTTTCAGCATCTGGCCCCTAGGTCTGATGCAGAGCCCAAAGCATGCACACCGATTCAGCGGGCCCCGGACGAACAAAGCTGACTCCCCTCTTCCTGCACACATGGCATTTTTAATGTCTGCATTGTGTTAAACAGTGAAACTGAATGCTTCCCTAATAATTGCTCTCAGGAAGAGGCAACGTTATAGTCAAGGCGTCCTGCAGAAACACCATGAGTCAGAGGAGAGGTAATTCCAAGACAGTCTCGCTGTTAGCTGGGGTCCAAGCCATGAAGAGTTTGCACAGCTCTGAGAGAACAGCTCCCAGTAGGACTGTAATTTTTAGTCTATCATCCTTTATTTTCCCTTTTTTCTGTGACGATGTTCCTGCTCTGAACCCCAGGCCAGGCTTATTGCATTGACTGTGTTCACAGGAGTAGAAGTACTCTTTGGATACATGGCTTGCATCATTAGTCACAGACTTTGATCCTTCTGCTCCCATTTCCTCCGTGGCAAAAGCCCAAGCTCTTTCTGACACCACTCTGCAACGCTCCGTCCTTTTGCCACTGCACTGAACAGTGCTGCAGGGTTTTCAGTAGGTCGTCAAGAATCCAGTGACCTGGCTGCAGATAGAAATGCCCCAAATATTCCAGTGCATACATGCATGTTAATAACATCCAAACATTGTGGAGCAATAAAATGCAGCAGGGCTAGTGCAATACCCCTGGAGGGCTGCAGAGCCCTGTCTGGGCGGTAGGCACGTGAAATGGCCAGCTCTTTGTACTGTGCAAGCTTCGCTAATGGGTTGGACATGTCAGACACCTGGGCTGGGCACCAAGCCTCATGCACTTAATCTGTCTCTCCGACCCAAAACTTCCTGTGCCAGGGGTTGTGTCTCATAGGCAAAGAATTAAATGTGCCATTGGCTCTTTGTAAATACCACATTAGTAGCTGGCATTTTCAGTGGCCTGAACTTTAAAAGCACAAGGCAAGGAACTGGAGTTCTCTGAGCATGGGAGTGGGGGAGATGCACAGGGACAGGATGAGAGGCAGCAGAAATGGGTTGCAAGAGGGAAATGCTGGTTAGGTGCTAGAAAAAATTTCTTCCTCTGTGAGGGTGGTCACGCACTGGACCGGGCTGATCAGAGACATTGTGTAATCTGCAGCCTTGGAGATACTCAGAGCTCAGCTGGATGAGTCCCTGAGTCACCTGATCTACATTGGCCATGCTTTGAGCAGGGGCTGGGACCAGATGTTATCTGAGGTCCTGCCTGACCTGCACAAGTCAGTGGCTTTATGACTTTATGGCCAGTGCTGGCCAAGACACAGTGATTTAAGAAGACATCCCGAGGATGGAGACTAAGCTAAATTCTCCTCCGATGCTTTATAACTGTTAAATGTGAAGATGCAAAAATCATCTTGTTCACCTCAGAGACTGTGGGGATCTACTCTGCATCAGGGATTGTATCTGCTATGGCTTGTCTCTTAAGTTACAACTTTATTAAGGCAGGATTTCTCTTCTGGCTGATAGCTTATTCGCAAGAAACATGGTTCGAATCAGCCATGGAGCATGCAGTTCCTGTTCAGCAGCTGGCATTTCAGGAGAGATCACAAAACCACTGGGACCCAACAGCAGCATTCTGTGGCCAGGGCACAGGGGCTGTGGGAAACCCATCTGCCTCTTGCAGACCAAGTGGTGGAAGGGGGATGTCCCACCACACAAGGAAGCCTCTTCACTCCCGGGTCACCTTCTCTTTGGCTCCTGGCTATTTGAAAAGTCTGCGGAAAGTGGATCAGCTCCAGCAGGAGGGACTGAGAACAACCCACCCCCAGAAAGCGCAGGGACGCGGCCAGGGCGCTGCGGGGGAGGCTGGGGACGTGGATGTCCCTCGAGGGGTGAAGCAGCTGGCTCTGTGTCGCCGGCATCCTCTGCGAGAGCCCTCAGCCCGGAGGGCACGGAGGGTCCCCGCTGCCTCCTGCGCTCTGTCCTGCGGCCTCTGCGGGGTAAATGGGCACCTGAGGGTGTTTGCTGGGGATGGGGCACCTGGCGGTGTTTGATGAGGGTCTGGCGAGGGGCTCCATCCCATGCAAAACTTACTGCTCTGTTTCGCTGCCAGAAGGACAAACCAAACGGTCCCCATAGCAGGAAGGGAGCGGGGGGACGGTGATGCCCGACACACCTTAGCCAGAGAGCAAACAAGAGAGAGGGAGGTGCGCGGGATTTACGACTGTGACCGTTGAAGCTTTCAGCTTCGCATATTCTGTATAGAGGGGCAGTTTTCTCTGAATGAATTGCAACACCGTAACAGCCTCCTGCACCCAGTAAGGCGGGAGGGGGTGTGGAGTGCCTGTGCATTTCAAAATAAAACCCAAGCATTAAAGTGGTGAGAATTATTAAAAAAAAAAAAAAGAAAGAAAAAAGAAAAAAAAAAAGACGCAGAAGAAAACCCAAAAAAGGGGAACTGAGCACAAAAATTTTCATGGGCACTGTCTGTTCTTTCCCTTTGGGTCAGTGTATTTGCCCAGCACATAAACAACATTGCTCCCACAACTCACAAGGAAATCTAATGAGCAGCGCAGGCTGCCTGGGTGGGGAGATATTTCTGTCCTAAGGCCCAAAAGAGGAACAAACAATACTGAGCAGAGAGCATAGGTGAAACACAAGGCCAGCTCTGGGGCAGCGTGGAGAAGATGGGCGAGCTGCTCGATGGGTGAAAGCAGGACCACTGATGGTCACATGGAGCAGCCTGGGGAGGTGGGAGCTGGGAGCTGGGAGCAGGAGCCAGAGATTGGCAGAGTGGAAGAAGAGACGAGTCTGTGGTGCTCCCATGAACAGGGGAAGAGTAGGATGAAAGCTGAGCTGAGCTGTGGGCAGAGGCTGCTCAGCCCAGGGTTTTAAATGCTGGGGTCAAGAGCCTGACCAAGCGTGGAAGGGCAGGGAGTGGGATGGCGGTGGAGGAACGGGGCAGCCCCTCAGAGAGGGAGGGTACCGGCACCGCTGGGCGTTGCAGGGGACCTGCCGTGCCCAACGCGGGGTGAGCGCAGGGTGAGAGGGGAGGAGAGGCAGCACCGCAGGGCTCCCACGGCAGTGGGAGACGTCCCGACATCCCCGGGAGATGCTGGGTGCTGTGACAGTGGGAACAAGTGGCCCTTTCGGGGACCTCTGCAGTAAACAGGAAGGAGGAGATAAAGCTGCAGCCGAGGAGGCCTCTTGGTTTTGAGGGAGATTTCTTCAGTCGTAGAAATACTAAGGCATGCCTGCAGCTGAACGGCCAGGCCTGAGGGAAAGGCAGCCTACGGGTGGAGGGGGAAGCCCTGCTGCCCCCTTGCAGGCAGGCCCACTCTGGGGAGCATCACGGTAGAGCTGTGTGTGTGAGTCTTCATGCAGCTCCCCTCCCTAATGACAGCTTCACCTCGTCTGCCGTGTTGGCACCTTCTCCACACTCCGGTCCTACTGCCACAAGCCTCCCCGATCTCACCCCAGCAGGAGGAGGAACCCCCTCAGAATTTTGAGGTCAGCTTCACACATCCCAGCCACCAGAGGAGAAGATTTCCCTGTGATGGGCTCCTCCGGGGAGCTACCACCCAGATGTGGTGGCTCAGCCTTGCAAGAGGGCAGGGGCTTCTGGCAACGCCACGTACACCTTGGGCTGGCTTCCTCTGCATGCTCCGTCCCTTCCCTTCCCATCCCATCCCAGTCCAGCCCATCCCACCTCATCCTATCCCAACCTCAGGGCAGGAGCAGCAGCTGTGGGAAGAGCTGGCTGTTCTGAAGCAGCAGCGATGCGAAGGAAATGCAGGAAAACACAAATTGAAGGCCCACCATGAAGGCATCAACAGATGGAGGTGCAAATGCCTGGCCCCAGGGAGCACATCTCCACTGGGTCACATCTCCAACCCTGTCTCTCAGTGCCTCTGTGTACGGAGCTATGTGAGGTGAGGCAAATGGAGCTACATGACCCAGGGAAGCGACGCTTTAATGCTTTTGAAGAACTGCCACACATGGGCTATCCTTGAGCTCTCGTCCAGGTTTGTTCCTGTCGCTGACTGTCTGCTGTCGGCATGTCGGTCCTGGGCAGCACTGGCAGGTGACACAGGGCTGCAGGTGCCTTCCTTGCTCTGCAATGCAGTGTGACCCGGTAGGGGTAGGACAAGTCCTCCTGCAGCCTTGTCTGCCATCCTGCTCTCACACCCGTTCTGCCGTCAGCAAGCAGTGGTAATGGAGGGGAAGTGTTGGTTTTCCAGCATGGATTATTTTCCTAAGGATTCCTATCCCTTGTGAGTCACTGGAGGTTTTTCCGCTGACTGCAAGGAATGAAGTCCTAGCACTGAGATATTAAAAAAATGTGTGCATTGGTCAGGAATGCTGCTTTATCAGCTTTTAGGACACCATTGGGTTATAAGACAACTTTGAGTAGAGTGGAGATACAGCTAATTACAATTTAAAGGCCACATCTTCAAGTGAAACACATGGGGACAGCTTTCTCTGTCTGGAAGATCTGTAGTACTCCAAAACAAACTGTTCACCTGGTATATGTTTAGCCCACTGTGGGCTTAATTAAACCCTTTTGTCCAGGAGAAGCATTTGAAGTTGGGCTTCAGTGCTAGATGACCACAATCCCACCACGAGTTGTCATACACGGGGGCCCTTTGCCCTTCCCCAGAGCTCACTGCGATGGGGTAACATCAGTCACATCACGGAGGGCAGCACCATTTCATAGCACAGAGCCCCTTCCTCCCAGCTTCCCCAGATGTCAGCAGCTGGGCACTTCCATCCCACACTGTTGGAATAGCAGGTCACGATATTCTCAAACAAATAGACACCAAGTAAGAGCAAAGCTCAGGGTTTTAAAAACCAATAGCTTGTGTGCAGCTGAAGAAATTCTCTGGGTGGTTACTGAATAACTTTAAAATAGCTAGTCTGAGGGAAACAGTTGCATTTACCTACAAATATCCATTTTCCTGCAAAGAGAGTGCTTTTGCTGAGCTTTTGGGGAAAGAGCCCTCCAGAGGGGATCATCCCAACCATCACATGGGAAGGATTTTCAAACCACACTAATGTACAATGAGATGGAGACTCTAAGTGCTGGTTTAGACCTTCTGGAGAAGGTCAAGACCCTGTTTAAATTCCGTTAACGTCACTCCAGTCAGTTTTGATAGTACTGAATAGCAAAGAGAAAAAGAGAAAGATAAAAACAATCTTAAAAGCTTTTCAAAAATACCAACTTCTTAAAGAAGGTGGCATTTGCTTTAAAGTGGCTTTAAAGGGAAAGAAAGCATGAAAGAACAAACGCTTCTTCACTGATTCCCAAATTATGGGCTGGGTACAGGGAGGACTGAGATGCAATTCAGTACTGGTTGGACACTGAGACCAGCTGAGAGTGGCACTGTTGATGTGGCCAAAGGAGAAGGTCAGATACCAGTGGGGAGCATGGGGTGGGAAACGTCCCCTGGCCCCCCTGCACTTCAGGACCGGCACTGAGTAAGCAGAATGAAAGTCAGGCTCTGTATTGCGTAGCAAAGGGTTGGAGAGAAAGTCTGTAAGAAGTGGTTCCTCTCCAGATGGAAGACAAACAGTGGTCGCAAGCTCAGAGAGACCACAACTGCATTCTGCAATGCATAAATGCCATGCTGCGCTTAAAGTACTTCATCAGCCTTGTTCAGCCAGCTCAGCTCCGGCAATAAACACACTGTATTACTTTTTAATAAGTTTCGCTGAAACAATCATCTAGCAACAAACACTGTGTTCAAAAGAGCTCCGCATTTGCAGTTCGAGATTTATTTTAACTTTTGAGAAAAACAAAAGCTCAGAATCAAAACAAAAAGAGCCAGAAGGGACTGTGGGAAACTTTTTCCCAGATAAACGTGAAGTTCGATTCTTTTGCTCTTTTCCCCCGGCAGCGCAGCGCGGCTGGGATGCCGCCTGGAGAGGATGGAGGATGTGTGGTCTAATGACTAACAAGGCAGGAGGAGTCCTGAGTCCAGACACTGCCAATGTGCAGAAGCACCTCAGGCAAATCGCTAATGGCCTGTGACTTATTCCCGTTTATCTGAGGAGCAGCAGCTCAGTCCCGGGAACGCGGTGAGCCTTTAATCAATCAGGGCTTGATTGCTGCTTTGAAATCCTGGCTTCCAAAACTTGCAGGGTAATTGCAGAAAGTCCTTTGTTCTTCCCATCAGCAGGGACCACACCAAGCTCGCACACAGGGATTAGACCCTCCCCAAGCCTAACCGGTCCCCCTGCCCATCTGGGTGACCTGCTGGTGTGATGGTTCACGGCTAGAACCCCGCCAGACGGAGCTGTGAGAAGGGGACTGCAGGCAAGCTGAGGACAGGCAACCAGAGGGCTGTGGCAGCTATTGCACTGATGAGAGACGACAGCCAGTTTGCAACCCCATCCCTGAGGAGTGGCACTGAAAAGAAGCGGGGGACATGGCTGTGTTCCTGGGAGGAAGGGCGGGCTGTGGAGATGGAGATGGACATGGAGATGGAAATGGACATGGACATGGAGCAGGCTGCCGTGACTATGATCAATGAAAATGTCAGTGGCCTTTAACCAAAGCCCCTCTGCGCTTTGCAGACAAATACAGCCGACAACACTCAGCCAGATGGCGAGCCAGAGGCAGCAGTGAGCTCTGCGCTGCCCCGTGCCCCTTGCAGCACCCATCCCCTCAGCTCCCTGGCACGGGAAGGAGGACCACCCGCAGGGACTCCAGCTGCTGCCCTGGGCCGCAGAGGAGCGAGCCCGTGTCCCCCACGCAGCGCCCGTGATGGGAGACCATGCAGCCAGCACGCAACCACGGGGCTGGAATGGGGTTGTCTGTCAGCTGCATGGAAGGAAGCCAAGTGAAATTTTTTCAGGCGTCTCAGACGAGAAGAAGGTTAACTATCATTACTAGATAAGGCATTTTCCATCAAAGTAGGACATTTTAAACTGCCCCATTCCCAAACAAGAATTTCGGAGAAGCCTGAGCAAAAACAAAGTGTCAGAACCCATTTTTTCGAGCTCCTCCTGCCTCTGTTTTGACCCTCCGGCCTCGCTTCCCCCTTTGCCTTCTTTCAAGGAAGAAAGAAAAAATGTTGAAATTGGAAGGCTGCCAGCAGGACTGAAATTTCGTTTTCCAGCAGCCTCCGCGGCCACACCAAGCCCTGTGGGGTCCTAGTGCCGGGCAAGGGTGTGACCTGCAGGGATGGTCCTGCGGCACCATGGGTCGGGCAGCTGCAGCCACCACCGGGCTCTGCCGGGGACCCAGCGGCTCCTGGACGTGGCACCACATGGGGTGGCATTTCCACCCACCCACGAAGTGGTGAGAGTCGTGAGGACTGGGAATGTTATGGGGGACACCCTTCTTTTCTCTGAGGGCTGCTTGCCCTCGAGGGTGTTAGAAGTGAGCCGATGGCTCCAGAGAGGCTCAATCAGCTTTGTGCTGTTTGCTGTCGAAATCAGTGCCCTTGGCTATAGCTTCCCTTCTTCTGCGGGACTGTCGCCCACCTTCAAAGCTAGAACCCAAGTGCCTGATCTGCCTGGGGCGGCCTCACTTTGGAAAGCACCCAGGGCAGATGACCCCTCTATCTACCACGAAATGTCCTATGTGACATTTTGCTGCAGCCTGCCATGTGCATATGAGTTGGCCGGCCAGGTTCAGAGCCCACGCTGGTGACTCAGCGCCTTGCTGCAAAATCACCGCGGCCGAAGCTCTTGCTGCGCTCTGCATCAAAGCAAGGAGCTGAACTTGTGACGGACGTCTCCAGACCCGATAGCGTCCACGCTCCACCGTGCATAGCTGAGGTCAGCATAAATCAGCCTTTCCCGGGAAGCTGTTGAGACAGAATAAAATTGTGCCTCCCGAGAGCAGGAGAAAAACCTTGCAGGTGAGGCGAGGCAACATGGCAGAGCTCAGGTGAAGCGAATGCCCTGCATTTTTATGGCAGCGATGACTCTTAGGTTGTCAGGCAGCACTGAAACCGTACGTGCCTTTGAAACGCCGTAAACGCCAGGGCCGCCTTCTCCACCTTTGCTGGGCAAGATGCACAAGCGCAACTTCCCGTACTGCAGCCCTGTCTTTGTGCCAGTCCTTGCTCCTGCTGACGTCTGATGAAAGGCTTGTCAGATAACCTCAGGGGTCAGCCTACGGCCAAGGGAGAAAACACCGCCAGGGCGAGAGCTCAGTCTCTCCATCAATGCAGCCCCCGGTGCGCACGAGGGAGGGAGCAAGGAGAAGTCATCTGAGAAATACGAGGTCTCACGGAGAACGGCAACGGCTCCCCGGGAAGTGCGCAGAGGGGAAATGCCATCGATTCATGTTTCCTCATGAATGGCATTGCCACACGACTGAAAAAAGGAGAAGTGGAACGGTGTAGAGACTGTCTCGTTACTTCTCCCTGCCTCTCCTCTTCCCCCACTCTCTCCAGCTTGTCCCAGGTCCTATCTGCTGGGATTCATTTATTTCTCCCTCTTACCAGGCTGTGGCTGTCGCTGTACCTCACAGAGGAAGAGGTACGTTTTAAGATGCCGTTTAGCCCCTGTTAGCTTTAGCAATGATTCCCCAAAGTACAGAGGAACTTTTTGCGGTAACACCCTTTTTTCCAGCAGCCAAGCCAGGACCCCTTGGCAGCCACGATGAGGGCCAGGACCCGTCAGAGGGCATCCCCCTGCTGTGGCCATTTTGTGCCATTCCCTCTCCCTTGGCAGACACGTGCCGTGCCTCACCAGAGCCCAGCACCCAGGCCCGGGGCAGCCTGGGCTGTGCTGCGCTGCCCTGGGGAGAGGCACAGCTCCTACACGAGGGTGGAGGTAGCTGGATTGCCTGGGAAACAGCTGGGGCATTGAACTTCTTCAAAAGGCTGACTTCTTCTGAGAGCTCGAGGTTGGCTCCAACCATGTGCAGCCTCTTGGGCAAGCCCCCCGTGCTCCGAGGCATCTCGGCTTGCTGTCCGTCAACGGCGACGATGCAGCCCTGGCATACTCAACGTGACCCAGTGAGCAAAGGGGACAAATAGTTCAGTGACAGTCCCAGTGTGACGGCAGTTCTTCGTTTCTCAATCCCTACCCTCTCTTGCAGCTCTTTGCTAGAAATGCAGCCCACCTTTTCTGTTTCCTCCTGAAGGGTCACTGGCTGCCTCAGCGGAGAGAGGATTTGGGGGATTCTTCCTTTCACTTTTAGGGCCATATGACAAACACAAACATATACATGCCGTGCGTATGTGTGTAAGACAGTTGTGTGTGCAGCTACACTTTTCTTTTGGCTGTAAGCTCACTTCTCCCACAGTGTGCCTTCTCCTACCAGCTCGCCCCAGATCCTTTACCCCAACTCACTGCCTCCACAAGGCTTCCCTCACCCCTCTCTCAGCCTCAGGCTGAAACAAGTAGGAGCTGCCCCGCACCTCCTGACCCCGTCACCATCTGCACAGGCCACCGTGTGCAGCGTCCCACAGCTTGCATCCTTGCTCGTGTGCTCCAAGATGTTCACCAGGCTCCAGCGACACTGAACTGAAATGCCTTTAAAAGCATTTAAGTGGCATCACTCTACAGCTTGCAGGGTCTGTGGGGCTAAGGAACCCAAGTCCTGACTTGTCATCCCCCCATGTAGGTAGCAGACAACAGAGAGTTGAAAAAGTGGTTATGAAAAGACCCCTCACAAACCCCAAGGCAGTGAACTGCATTATTTGCCATCAGGAAAGGTGCTGCCAGCCTGCTAACCAGGGAGAGGGCATTTACCACCCTCAGCAGAAAGCGTGGCTGCCACCCCATGCTGGAGGAGTCTTCTCCCAGCCGGCACCGAAAGGCACGTCCTGCCCCCTCGGATAACCCGCCAGGGACGGGCACAGCCCTGCTGTGATCCCACCAGGAGATACTGCGGGGAGGAGTCCGCCGCCCTCGCTGGGAAGAGGCCGTGTTCCCACCGTGCCCAAGCCAGCACTAGAAAGCCGCTCCTCAGGGAAGATTAATAATTTAGGAATAAACTGAAGCCTCTATTGTGCTCTGAGTAGGCTGTCGTATTTACTTATCACGACAACGTCTAAGCCCCTTCCGGTAATGCACTCGGCTATCTGATGAATGTTTGGCATGTTTGTTCTCTTGTCCTCCCCCCCAAAAGAGAAGCACCAGGCCGCCCGACTGCTTGCACAGCGGGAGGCACGCGCTCAAGTGCTGGACACTATTTAGCAGATAACAAGATGGTCCTATTATAGGCATTCAGCGTAGGGTCTAACAACCCAACGTAGTCATGAACAGGGACCACTCATGGTCCACTGAAAGCTCAGAAAAACAAGCCCTTGAAGTAGGGTTGTCCCTTGGTTTGGTAGCTCTCCCCGCAATCTGGGGTACTTGTTGAACCGACATAGACTGCTTGGACCAGTTTAGGCTCTTCAGTTTTCCTCAGTGATTCCTGGAACTGTCCCGGGACAGCTTTTCCTGGACAAGCCTGTGTGCCAGCACCCCTGTCCCAGAGTACACTTGTGACTCAGTTCATCCATTTCGGTTGAGGCATCCAGGATCAGATACTGTGCTTTAAATTCACAGCTGCCACTAATATCAGATAGATTTTATGTGTGGACAGGCCCTTAAGAAAAACAAGAGCATCCTGGAAGTGTTCATCTGGTCATCTCCTGTTGCAGGCGATGGGGTAATAAGGCACACCACAGTTTAGGAGTGAGACCCAAGCTATGAACGTAGGTACAGACAGAACTTAACAGTGAGACACCTTCCCGTAAGCTAAACCAAAGGGCTGCAACTCCTGTGGAAAGTGCTTAATGAGAAAGGAAAGAGTGATCGAAAAATAACTTGATCTGCCTTCAGCGTATATCATGAAACCAGCACACTGAGAGATCCCTTCTGAGAAGCCTGGACATGGGATGACCCGAAGCCGGCTGGTTTACAGGAACATGCAGCGCGCAGCACGGTCTCTCCGTTAGCTGGATGGAGGGAACAGCTTAGTCACCGTTAGAGGAACCGTTCATGGAGAGCTGAAACCTTCACCTCCTGTTGCAACAGAGGAGTTGTTGTTTTTTGTTTTTTGCCCACCACTTATGTCACCACTTGTGCGTGGCAGACAACTCTCCCCCACTTCCCAGCAAGCTTTCCGTGTCACTGAGTCACACCATTGATGTCCCTGCAGGGAGGTGCCCGAAAATGAGCATCTCACAGGGAACGTTGCAAATACCTTGGCTGAGCAGCCGCTGCGGCGCAAGGGAGTGCGTATTCATGGGGGCTGATATCTGGGTGAGGCTGCAGCCCCTTACTGAAACTGCAGCTCTTTGTAAGAAGCAACAAGGGTCCTCCAGGGGCTTGGCTCAGTGGCCACGAGGTAAATGCCTTTCATCAGAGGCCAGCTGAAAAGTTCCCTGAGATCAAAGGAGACTCATGCTGATCCCAGTGGGCTTTCACTCAGGGGTTAAGGGGTCTGGGGTTAGGTCTGCAGAGGGATGAAGATGTTACTCATGTTCATGAGCTAAGGGTGGGCCTGTCCTGTCAAAGTCTTCCGGGCAGCAGCACCCTTGTATCCAAGGGTTTGAGAATTAAGACCTCTGAGTAAAGGGATTTAAACACGCATTTCCCATCCCGTGTGACACTGCATAGCACGCCGGGGTCGGGAGAGATGATCTCATTCCCTCCTGCTGAAGCCGTTCCGCTTGACATAGATAAATTAAGTATTGATGCAAGTATTGATTACCGTTGTGCTACGTATTGGAAAACTTATCCTCATCCTTTAGGGGATGTTTTTCCATCTTGCTATAATTATGTACCCAGGCAGATGCTCTTCCCCCAAGAAGGCGAGGCTGGATTGTCACGATGTCCTGTTGGCCAAGACCAGGGCGGGTGGGGAAGGTGGTGGGAGACTGCACGGCTGCCTTGGCAGGCAGGGGGAGAGCATTGCCCAGGAGGCGCAGGGGCTGGTGGTGAGAGCAGTGCCACTGGCAGAGCCCACTCCTGGGGACTGCAGCTGCCAGCGTGCGTTTGGAGGCTGTGTTTGCAGAGCAGAGGGAGCACAAGATGGCGAGATCCTCTGAGAAGGTGACCGTGCATTGGAAATCACTGTTTGGGACTGGGAGGACCCCAATAAGGATGTTTCTAAGGAAAAGGCTCCTCTGGCACTGTGACTCTGAGTGTGACTTTTCTTTTAAACAGCGTTTACGAAGCCATTATGTGAGGCCGTATCTGCAATGGGAGCATTTTTCCAACCTGGGTTCAATCATACTGGCAAGGCCCATGGCTCATAGTGTGCTTTAGGTCAGTGTAGTAGAGACACATGCATTGCCCTGAGCAGAGCCAACTGCTGCGAACTGGTCGTCACTGTGCTTTTGCTCAGGGAGCTCGCAAACTGTCTTGGTGAGGATCGCAGCTCTTCATGCCCCAGCTTCACCCAGCAGGTCTGTAGCATAGACGTGGTCTGCATTAATCACAACCTCTACCTGTGCGCAGGCTCCTTTTGGAAACACCTTAATGATTTTACGTTTTGGAAGCTCTTTGTTTGCAGGAGGCAAACCAAGCGGAGTCAAAGAATCCTACAAGTACTGAAGCCCTGAGAACAGAGCAGGGCAAAGCAGTTCCTCCCACAGGTTAATACAGGTCTTTCAGCACAGAGACATTTTCAGTAGAAACTGAGTAGCTTCAGTTAGATGCATGTTAAGGCGACATACAAACACAACAGTTTCATATCTATGAGTCAAAATTAAAAGGAAATGCATTTTTTGTCAAAATAGCTGATGAATCTTTTGACCAGAAGTAGATTTTCCAATGATGCTGCTGTTTAGGTACCCCTACATCAGAGGTGAATCTGCCTGGACCACTCCCAAAGCGCAGCAGCCATCTGCCCTGTGGCTCTGACCTGGTGTCATTGATAACCTCTGGCCGTTTTGCGATAAGTCATGGGGCTGTGTGCCAACGCCGTCCACTGGCACAGGGTGCATTCACTTCAGAAATAGGAAGTAAACAATAGGTCAGATAAGAACTCTCACGTTATTCACAAACAGTGAAAACAGAACTTAAACAGGCCAGGTTTTTGTTAACTTCACGTAAGCCAAAGTTCTGCTGTCTGTCAATAACGGCATCCTTGAGTATTTACTGGCACTGAGGGAGACAGCCGAAACATTTTGCAGTTTATCAGCCTCTCTGTAGGGTGCATATTTGCACATGGTGGAGCTTTTTTATTTTCTTTTCTTTTTTTTTTCTTTCCCAAAATCAACTGAGAAGTACATGATTTCTCACTGAAAACATCACCGGTTTCTGCAATTCTGCCAGAATCGATAGATTCCGGCAATGCCTTTGATGTGGAGATGTGTTAGGGAAGCAAACTCACCACAGTCTGGTTTTAATGCTTTCGGCATGTGTGCTTTCATTGGAGAAGAGTGGAGAGAGGGAGATGAAACAAAAACATAAAACACATTTTACATGACACCTTATCCCACCCAGAAGCAGAGACGCACTTAAATCTCACAGTTCCTCTCTGAATGGTGCTTCTGTCAACAGTTTAAAGCAACATTGCCTAAAGTGGCATTTATCTTTGGGGCTATCTATCAGATTCCTTTCTAATTTTGTTACGTGCACGCTCCTCGCTCTTTACACCGTACATGGTTAAAGGAATCTTTGTTGCTTCTCCACAGGTTATGGCAAGGTCAGCAGTGAGCAGCGTACATCCTTTCGCTTCCTAAATATTGGACACTTAATCCCAAGGGCTCTGTCGTGGAGGTGGAAATGCTCCTACAAGGACACCTTCTCTCCAGTCTGCCCGTAAGGTTACCTCTGCATGCAAAAGCCAGCAGCCGCATGGGAAGCCTTCTCTGGAAGCCTGCCCTGAGATCTGCAGCGTAAAGAGGAGTTTATGTAGGCTTTCAGGCAGAAATGAGCCAGTTTATTCCTGCTTTAGGTTTATATTTAAAGCTTGGTGAGAAGGAATTTATCCTTGCACTGACTTGGCCTGGGCGCTTCTGAGGGAGGCAAAGCAAACCAGGTCCCGGAGTGACCTGTGTGGTGGTCCCAGCTCTGCCCAGGGGCTGCACAAGGCATCCTTGTTGACTCACAGCCCTGCTCCAGTTCCCTGAGGTGCACAGGGTTGTCTCTTTTGCTGGACGTTTTGAGAACAACCACACAGTACTCGCACAGAACTAATCTGCAGCCCGTTAAAACTGGAAGGCAAATCTTTGCTGCCTTTGGTTTGTCAGTGGACGAGTGCTGGCTTACCAAGGTGGCGGAGGGAGCTGTTATGATTTAGGCATTCAATAGTTTCTTCGCTCTGGCCCATCAGATGAAAGTTAGGGCCTTGGTGAATAACAGCATAGATCATTTCCAGTGTGTTGCAGGTTTCGGCATGTCAAGGCTATGCCTCCCTTCCCTCCACTGCCCCCAGGAGGAAGGTCCAAGTGCTACGTGGTGTCACAGCAGTAGCAGCTGGGTGCCCAGGGAGGCAAGTCCCCGTCTGCCGCTGCTGGTTGAGAAGGTCAGCCTTAGAAAGCAGAGCCCCAGCCAGCCTGGGGACACACTTGGCAAAGACGGAGCAAGCCCACCCTTTACTCCAGCACACACAGAACTGAGTCCTCATAGTCAGGCCATCCCCAGGAAACCCACTGTCCTCTGCCACTGAGATGCAGAAAAGCAAAGAACGGAGCAGAACAAGTGGCAGCTTCCTTGTTGAATGTCCGGATGGGAATTACTTGCACAGAGAAAACCGTTTGATGTTGAATGCCACCCCAGGACTCTGATGCATGGAGAACCCCTTCTGTAAGGACACCTCTGCACGCAAAAGCTTAGGCTACAATGAATTATCAGGATGGGGGAACTGAGTCTAGATTTTGGGACAAAAGTTACAGTTATGATCCTCCAGTTGAAGAGAGAGAGGAATAACCTGTGTTGACAAAAGATCTCAAGAACCAAATTAAGAGAAAGGGAAAACACCATGCACGGTTGAAAGCCTGGATGTTCCTCAGCTCTCAGAGCTTCTCCTCCTCCTTGAGGGACTGTGAGAGCTTTATTGATTCCTTTGACTGAAGGAGAGGAGGCGACCAGGGAACACTATTAATACCTCTGACTCCAAGCCGTGAGCAGTCATTGGTTTTCTTCTCATGAATTTCAGTAGAAGTCTGGCAGAAACAGAAAGCTCCTTTGCTGTTTATGACACACAAACAGCTGTTCATGACACACAAACAGCTGTTCGAGAGAAGAAACATCTCTGCAGTGGGTAAGGCTGCCGTAAAAGTCATCCCTAGATTTTTGGGAATTTCTGGCAGTTGAATCCCTTCTATACCACAGCCGTCTGAGCAAGGCTGGGTGCAAACACACACACCCCTCTATCTCGGACAGATGCCTGTAAAACTGATAGAGAAGGCAAAATTAACACCAGGCTAACTGAATTGATTTTGATGAAGTTACTTCTTCTGATTTGCACCTGTGCACACAGCAGAAGAATCAAGACCTGTATGCTGAATCCATTTCACCACATCATGGTTTTGTAATTCTAGAGAAGATTAACGAATACGCACTAAACCAGGGACAAACGTCCGCAAAAAACTTCACGGATAAATGGCCAAGTCCTGGGCTGGTTTTCAGTGGTGTGAGTCAAGAGAGACAGCATTACCATCAGTGACACCTCTTCAGCAGAGATCTACTGGTCTCAACAAACGTTTCACACCAAGGTGAGCAGGAGCAAAATATGGCTGGCACTGTTGGCCCAACAGCAAATGAACTCAGACATCGTTGCTCCATACCTGCTCACAGAGGATGACAGTTCAGCAATTCTGTTTCTCCACTACTGGGCAATAGGCTCCCGAATCTTCTAAGATCCATTGAAATCTGGCAACGCGCAGCTAACAGGCACAAGCAAGGGGGGATGACTGTTCTTTTGCATTTAATAATTAGGAGAACTGTTACTCCACACATGTCGCAGGGAGGAATAGCGGCCTTTCTCCTACGTGAGCAGTCTCACAGGGTTTCTCCCAGCCCTGTGAAGTGTCCATACTCATGCTGATGTGCCTGTGTGGGTGTGTAAGCGTGCCGCTGCGCAGAGTGGGACACAGAGCGAGACACGTCTTCACTGAAGACAGGGTCACTTACGAAGGCGTTGGGGTTTGGTTTTTTTTATCTTTCCCTGACCACAGCAAACATTTATGGGCTGTGAGAACTTCCTTCGCTACTCATGTGTCTGGTAAGGACACACTTCTGAAATAGCAACCACAAGGGAGAACTGCCCCCGCCGACTGCCTTGCCCCACCAGCGCTCCTTCCTCCTGCCCCTGCTGCGGCACTTTCTGGTAACTGGCTCTTGCTACCTCACCCTCCAGTAAAGCCAAGGCAGCGCTTGGCTGCAAAGCCGGCGTGCCCGCGGGTGCACATGTGCACGCGAGCCGCTGAGGGGGACTTCTTTCTGGTGGGAACGCGGGGTGGGATGGCTGCAGAAGCTGCACAGCCACGTGCTCAGGGCTCGTCGTAAGGAGAGCGGTGGGAATCAATAAACAGAACGAGAGGGTGGACGCACATGTCCACGCTCCCTGGAAATCCCCAGGCTGCCAGCACAGCCTGCCTAGGGAAGAGTTAAAAGCAGGGGTCTGGAAAGTTTGGCCGGATGACTTCCTGATGGAGTTTATACAAGTACAGTGTGCGCAAGGACGTACGTGCCTACGTGCCACTTCTCCCGAAGCAGCCTGAGCCGAGCAGAGGGAGGGGAAAAAAAATAATAAAAACATCACAGATGGGCCCAGGCTGAAAACAGGCATCCGATGAATGCGCAGGGTCATCATACCCCTCTCATTACAAACCCGCCAGGCAAATCTGTACGACGCCTCCTCTGCTGTGTAGGCCCCTTGACGCAGAGCAAGAGCACAGAGGGCAGAGGCAGGGGGGAGGCAGGGCAGGGGGGAGGCAGAAGAGGACATGAGCACGAGGAATTCGCGGTATCCCAAATCAGCTGCCAGTTGTTTGGCTCTCAGGCCATCCCCAGCAGGCAGGGAGATCACGCAGTCATCTGCAGTCACTGGGATGCCGGAGTGACGCGGGGGTGACGCAGAGGTGACGGCAGGGAGGCTCCAGGGAGACAGCAGGGTGATGTCAGGGTGATGCCTGTGGGTGCAGCCAGGAGGCATGACAGCCTGTAGGTACACACACACAAGTTGGTGTCCTGAGACCTAGCCTGGATAAGAATCTCAGTGAAACACTCACGGAAGCTTGTTAGCATGGATTCTACAAACCTGTGCAGGACATTCATGCTCACACTGTCCCCTCTCCCCTGCTAGCTGTGAGTGCGCTCTGTAGATGGCAAGCCCTCAGGGTTACCTTAAAACACTAACATGCATGTCCTGCTGCAAAGCTGTGACAGCCAGAGCCCCTAATCATGAGTGAAATGATCTTGCATAAGCACAGAGCTCTGTTCCCACTCTCACTCCAGTTGCTTCTGGGGAAACATTTGTATCTGGCTACCCTGCACCGCTTTCAGCCTGGGCTCTGCCTAGTATTCTCTGCAGCAGCAGGGATTAGCTGTTGCAGCCAAGCAGACATCAGTTTGTGCAGTGATTTACAACAGACTTACCTTCTACCTTCTTACTCCAACTTTGGTTAGAGTTAAGACTTCAATAGTACAGCTATATAGAAGTGCAGGTATCTCCTGAGACCTCTCAGCAGGTGTATGAACAGCGGAGCACAGAGCTGGCATGGGACCAAGCCAACACGAGCTTGTCAGCTTCAGCTGCTTTGAGAATGTGAGCCTTTACTGCCCCGTGCTGAGTAGGAGCCGTCGCTGGCCTCCCAAAAGAGAGGAGTGGGGGCAAGGGGTTAGGGACAAATCAAGGACTATCTGCCACTGCCTGACTGATAGACTGGCCTGCTCTAGGCGGTTCAGTAAGAAGGCAAACTCCAGATTACTCATATTTAGCAGTAGATCAACCTTACTCTTGATGACGTCATTTCTCTAGAGTGCATTTGCCACCTCCTCCTTCAGAGCAGGGTAAGAGGGCACCATCTATGAAAGGATTAAGTGTCTCTTTAGGGATGCTTAGTCAGTGAACCCGTGCTTCTCATTACATACTTTCAACCTGCTGTCATCTGATAATCTTGTGGAAGGGTTTACAAGTTTGTGCTGCCTCAGAAATTTCTGCTTGTTCATTGCAGCTGTACTCAGAGGGGATGCTCTGTGCACAATAAACCTCTCAGTGAGACGACAGCTAATTGCATCAGGAGGTCAAAAGGAAGGTCTTTGAAAGTGCTACCATTGCAAACCCTACCCACATTCCCAGAGTCAAGCCAGGTTGCTTACAGAGCCATCATAAGCACCAATAACTAAAAAGCTGTGGCCACAATTTAGACAATGTGAAGTAAAAATAATTTAAAAAATACAATTCTTTTCCTGACAGCTGTGCTGACTCGGGAAAGTAAGACAAGTAAATGGTAGAGATTTGCTATCTAAGTAAAACAAGTGCTTTATTCATTTATTTCTTTTATATTGGTATGCTAACACTGAATCTTGTTATTTGACTGCCTGGTTTCCAAAAGCCAGGTTATTTTATTCAGATGGCCCCTACCCCATTTTTTCTATCGAGCCCACAAACTTATCTTTGACTGGAGCAATTACAATTCCTAAATTCTTGGAAGCAATTCTTTGGAAGGCAGTTTCAAATTTTTACTTACTCTGTCCCTTTTCTGGATATTCCCATTCTTACATTTCTATCAAAGATCTCTGTTATTTCCATCTTGTTTCTCTAATGCTCACAGTAAAAGAAAACCTACTGTGTTACACTACAAAGTGCAGGTAGAGGAATTAGGAGGAAGAGATGTTCTATTTTGCACGGATAGCAAGAACTCTGCTGAAGATGAGCAGCCAGGGAGTTGATTTTCGCAGCGGCAGATTCCGGGCTGATTTTCCATCTCTTTGCATTTCACCCTCTCTACAGACTAGCACAGGCTTAAACCAGAGTAATTAGGATTAGGATGAAGTGAGATAGTGGAAAAGAAGTGGTTTCATCTTAATGCAAGCATTTCACACTGGATTGTCTCCTGCTTGAGCTGATGTGTTAAAGAACAGAGCTGTTTACCTATGTGTGGTAGACTTCATTTACACTGGGTAGACAGCCTGCATTGCACTGTAACCAGAAGTGTCCCTGCTCCTGGATCACTGCCTGAAACACAGGAGGAGAGCACAGAGCACGGTTCAGGCTCCCTACCTGAATGACAGACATCTAATGCCAGCTAATACAGTAGTCTCCCTGTTTGGGTGGGAAGGATGGGTAGCATCAAAGAACGGGCAGATTCACACCAGATTTATTCCAAAACCTAAGAATCAAATCCATCTCTCCTAAGAAACAAGCTCCCTTTTCAAAAAGAAGAGTAATTTAAGGTCAAATACTTTCATCCTAAGCAGCATAAAATGAAGAATAGCAAACTTTGGTTGGCATCCTGTGTGGTTTACCAGTGGTCCCTCAGTTTGGGAGAGGAATGCAACGCCCCGCCCGCACAATGCAAAGGCCAGCGAGCCCTGTCGCAACACCGCGTGGCAGCAGAATGACATCAGGTCACATTACATGGGAGCATGCCACGCAGAAAAGGTCGTACCCCGGGCTCCAACCCAGCCCGCCCTGCTTGGAAAGCGGGTATTTGTGCCCAGCACTTGCTGTCTTGTTCTGGAAAATGTCGGCTCGGGCTCAGCTTCCTGCAGGGCTGCGGGCAGATGCCACCCGAGCCCCCGAGAGCAGCTGACCCCTGGAGCTCTGAGCAGACACATGCGGTAGGGAAAAATAAAGGAGTCGAAAGGGAGAGCTTGTTTCTTAGAAAGAGAAGAGGAACGGGTCACTCTGGGTCTGGCCAGCCGGTACAGGGTGTTTAACAAACTCCAGACCTACATGAACTGAAGTGGCTGCCAAGAGCTGCCCAGAAATGAGCTCAACCCTCCTAGGACAACCACAGCAGACAGCCTCCCTTCCAGGACAACTTCTCCCACTCTTTCTTCCCTTTGGGGTATTTCCTGAGCAGCTGCAAGCTAAACGTAGACCCACAGGGGCTGGCAGATGCCAGAAATGTCTGGCAATGCCCCCATGGACACAAGCCCCACAAGCCCCTGGGGAGTGGTGGGCAAAGTTCTCCCCAGCGCGTGGCTGCAGGGCCGCAGGGCAGCATTGCCAACTCAGAATGGTCTCGCACAGTCTTGGAGTGAAAACCAACCTCTTTCAGCATGGGCCGTGCTTGATTTCACACAAGATATCCCGGCACCCTCCAGCACACGAGGCAGTGACTGCCACTGGGAGCTGAGCTGGCGTCCCTGGTGCCTTGCTCTCCTGCCCACCCAACTGTCGGCACCCATGGGAGCGCGTTTCCAACCTCACAGGGACTCTGCCCTGCCTAATTTGTGAAGTTTTGTACCAACAGAGTCTTACTAAGGGATTGCACCCAAACTCAGCTCTGTTTTTTTCCCAATTATTAAAATGCCTACCAATTTGCATGCTTGTAGACCTGATAGTCTCGCTGCTGCAGCAGGTTGGAAAGGGACGCACATCCTAAATTCCTCTGGTTTTTGGGATGTAACAGGGCTCGTGTGGCTAGCGATGAGGTTTGGTACATCCAAGGAGTGGAGTGGTTCTCAGTGCTCAAGCTGTAACACTCAAAGTCTGGATTAGGGCAGGTAAAGGAAAGGTAGCCACCAAACCGCTCGCACTCCCCATCTTTACATTTCTGTATTTCTATTCTACATTTCCCCACCTTTTTTTTTAAACTAAGGGAGGGTAGATTTAGACTGGATATAAGGAAGAAAT
>Ga0181612_145608_pt1 | contig 28771 bp, 21 predicted proteins | sample HoacroProtozoa21_FD_119630 | JGI IMG/M metagenome (GOLD analysis project Ga0181612, IMG submission 119630) | Hoatzin crop microbial communities from Cojedes, Venezuel. Combined Assembly of Gp0051906, Gp0051904, Gp0051908 | reverse complement strand
TTAGGCAGACCGAGCATCTTTTGCATGTATGGATTCTCTATGATAGCCTGTATGGTTTCCTCATCACTAAGGCGCTGAAGATGTTTGATTATCAGAGCACCGACCATTCTGCGAGCTGGCTTATTTCCAGCACCCGATTGTGGTTCTGAATGTCGACGGTTCGAGTCCGTCCGGGCACCCAAGCAAGAAAACAAACGAAATCTTCCGAGAATCCCGTAAATAAAGGGTTTCTCGGAATTTCAATTTAAAGGGGGACGAGTTCCAACTTTTTGGTCTGAGACCAACTTTTAGAGTCGAAAATCGGCGCAAAATCGGCGCAAAATTGCAAAATCGGCGCAAAATCGGCGCAAAAATTGGCGCAAGAATCGGTGCGAGATTCAAGCTGAATACAACGCTCTGTTTGTAACACTTTAAGATTTGCGTTATGGCAACAATTACAACAGAGTTTGGGAAGTTAAGTTCCAAAGGACAAAGAGCAGTTTATCTGCGAGTGAGAGACAAAAAGACAGAGAAGCGTATCGCTACTGGTGTCAAGGTGGATGAATCGGAGATCTCACCACGAACCAAGAAGATTAAGAACTTCGAAAAGGCGCAAGCTGTCGAGAAATTGAGGATGGAGCTGATGTACAAAATGACCAGCATCGCTCCAGAGATTAACTACAGTGCGAACATGGATGCAGCGCGTATTGTGTCCACGCTCGTCATGCAAGAGAAGACGGAATCACTGGATTTCTTCACTTTTGCTGAGGATTGGATTTCTAAGAACTCCTTGAAGAGTACGAAGAACTACAATTGCACTCTAAGCGCACTGGAGTCATATTTGGGTGTAAGAAAATTGGATTTCTCCCAAATCAACTACACTCTGCTGAAAAACTTCGAACTTTATCTAAGTGACCGACCCAGAGCAAAATCGATGTATCTGGGCTATATGCGTCACCTCTACCGCGAGGCCATGCTGGAGTACAACACCGATGAAGTGACTGTCATCAAGAATGACCCCTTCATACGTTACAAGGCACCCAAACAGGTATTGAAAAAGGGCGTGAGAGCTTTGTCGGTACAAGACATCCTGAAGGTTTACCATTACAAGGGCATCGACCCCAAAGGCCGTCCCCAATTGGCCCGCGACTGCTTTATCCTCTCGTTCTGCCTGATGGGAATGAATTCGGCAGACCTCTATAATGCCACCGTTCTCCAGAAAGGTGTTGTCAAGTACAACCGAACCAAGACGAAGGATCGCCGCAGCGATGATGCCTACATCGAGGTCAAGGTGCATCCGTTCATTAAACAGCTGATGAAGAAGTATGCTGGCAATACCCATGTCTTCAACTTCTACCAGCGTTATGCCGGATTCGAGGAGATGAACACAGCTCTGAATAAGGGCTTGAAGGAGGTCGGTAAAGCTATAGGCATTCCCAAGTTGCAGTTCTATCAGGCCCGACACACCTTCGCCACACTATCCCGCAATATGATGAAGTTCAGCAAGAGCGATGTGGACGAAGCCTTGAACCACGTTGGCAGCTACGATATTGCCGATGTCTATATCACCAAGGACTTCTCGATTATCAACGAGAACAACTTCAAGTTGATCGAGGAGGTCTTCAAGGACGAAATCGCTGGCAAGCCTACAGTTGCTGCTGAAGCTCCCAAGGCCAAACGTCCCTATCACAGAAAAGCTAAAACCACGACAAATGCGAAGAAGTAACTACTCTCAAATCCCCTGCAGAGCCTTATTCTGCGGGGGATTCACTGATTCTAGCATGAGTTTTAATCTGTGGGATATGCAGAGTTTTAAGTTGTGGGGATTTGGTTTTAAAGTGTGGGTTAATCCTGCCGACTCTTGGTTTTAAGTTGTGGGTTATTCAGTTTTAAGTTGTGGGATATGATTTACGGAACTGCCTGAGAATACGGCTTTTGCACAGCCCCCATAGAGCAAATAGACAGACCATGCCAAAAAACAGAGCATCCAGACGATGATTTCATGCTTGGCCAAGAATTAATTAAGTGGGTTGGGCTTCGCGCACGGTATAAAAATCGCGCGGTTTTAAATTGTGGGTTATTCCCTTCCGTCCCCGTGAGATAGGCACAAAAAAGAAGGCTACCCGACACGTTATTTCGTGCCAGGCAGCCCTTTCGCATCCCGTCGTATGCCATCGCATGCGGTCGCATCCCATCGCTTGCAATCGCATGCCGTCGCAGCTATTTATCCTTTTCCCATTCCTTGTAGAGCGAGGGCTGTTTCTCGGCTTCCTCTACCTCGCCCTTGATGGCCTGAATCACCCATCCGATGCCCATATATGAGCCATCCTCCTTGCGTCGCCGCCCTTGGATGTCGGCCAGTGTCCCGATGAAGTCCGGCAGCAACTGAGCCGCCTTGTTAATCAGCGATTTGTGGGGCTGGATGCTTTTCAAGGGGATTCCCATCCGCTGTTTCATGTACTCCACAGCCTTCGGAGCCATGAATCCTACTGAGGTCAGAGCCGTCAGTCGCGTCTTTTCCAGTTCCTGGTCTCGATACTTGTCCTGATACACCGGATAGAACTTGAATCCCACGGCCACGCTCTTGCCGTTATTCGGATTGGCCCGGATTTTCTCGTAAGTGAACGTGTACGGGCAGTTTTCGTCGAGCAATTTCTTCACTGGCCTCAGAATGCGGTCTTCGATGTGATCCACTCTGTCCTTGCCGCCCTTCTTGTACTTATCCGGCGAGATTCCAAGCCAACTCTTCAAGTCATCGATCATCAGCTGAAACGGCCTTTCCTGCCCGCTCAGCACCATGTAGAACTGGAGCGAGTACGACGTAGGCAGTGCCAGAGCCTTGTTCAGCTCGAACCTGCGGAAGCCCTCGCTGAAGTCCGTCAGCACCCGCCAGATCTTGTTGTCCACCTCCACCGTGATTTCCCCTGTGCCGTAAACATACGTCGCATTGTTGATGAAACCGCAGACCGTGTACCGCTCGTTGTCCTTGTACTCAAACGTCCTGCTGCGCAGGTTGTACAGCGCCTGCTCAATGTCCTTGTGCTTCATCTTCGTGTTGAAAAGCACCGCCGAGGCAGGCATCGTCAGCGTCACGTTCTTCAGTCCCAGGTCCAGCTGACACATGTAGTCGCGAATCTTCACGCCCTTCAACTTCATCGAAGCCCGCTCGATGATTCTCAGCACCACCCTTTGTTCCAGAATCGACATGTCCTTCTGCCTCGCCCAGCTGTAGATGAACGATGCCACTACGTCCTTGTTCGGAGTCCGGATGTCTATCAGTTCCCGCTTGCTCATGCCTCGTCCTCCACGCCGAACACCTCGCTTGCATTGCCCCGCTTTGCCTTCTTCACCCGAATCTCGCCGTTCTTCGCCTCATAGCTGCTGATGGCCATGCCCAGCCCCACGGCGAAGATGTCCTTCAGCGCGATTCCCTCCCGTTCGGCAATCGTCCTCACCTTCGCCATCTGCTCCACCGAAACCAGCGTACACACATGCTCCATCGGCTTCTTCCGCTTCACCGCCTGCGTCCTGCGCTCCGTCTGCGACTCCGATTCCTGCTCACCCGTCAGCCCGTTCACAAGCTGGCTCATATCAAACTCTTTCTTGTTCATAATTCGTCAGATTATTCAGTCCTACTTCAGTTTCTCTCCCAATAACTCACTTGTGAAGTCCAGATAGTCCATCGCCCCGTTGCTCTTCGGCGCATATGTCACAATGTCCGTCACCTCATACGGTGCCTCGGCCAGGCTCACGTTCTTGCGAATTTTCGTCTTGAACACTGTATCGCCAAGCGAATCTCTCAGTTGTCGCTCAACGCCGCGCCCCAGCTTCGTATTCTCCCATCGGGTAATCACGATGCCCGTCACGTGCGCCCTTCCGTTCAACTTCTTCTGAACCATGCGGATGAAGTTGTTCATCATGGCCAGACCCTTGAACGGCAGTACCTCGGCCACCAGTGGGATTATGATGTCCGTCGATGCCGTCAGCGCGTTCAACGTCAGCAGTCCGAGCGACGGCGGACAGTCTATCAATACGTATTCAAACTCCCCCTTAACCGGATCCAACAGCTCCGCTAATATCCGTTCTCTGGCCATGGCTGATGCCAATTCCAACTCTGCCATCGACAGTTGTAGCGATGCAGGCACCAAGAACAGGTTTTCACTCAGCGACACAATCGGCAGCCCCTCATTTCCCGTCAGAGCCGAATACACCGTAGATTCCGGCTCCCCGTTCAACAGGCTGCTTGTCAGGTTAGCCTGAGCATCCATGTCTATCATCAGCACCCGATGGCCCTGCGATGCCAATATACTCCCTACACTCGCAACTGTCGTTGTCTTACCTACGCCACCTTTATGGTTGGCTACAGAAATAATCTTTGTTTCCATACCTCTATATATAAATATGTATTATAGTATTGAATTATTTATTCAAATCTATATGCAAAGGTATAAATATTATAGAATATACACAAATAATTCTATATATATTAACGAACAATCAATAATATTTGATGTAAATCAATATTGTTTTATAGCATTATTGATATAAAGATACTAATACATCAATATGATAATATGGAAGAAAGATGCAAAAAAAATACCTCAATATTGACATATTGCCTCAGCTCAGCAACGGGCCCTCAACGTCATGGAAGCCCTCTCTGGAACCACAGCGACAGACTCCGGGGATGAAGGCCGTCCTGAAGAAGTATGACTGTGCCAAGAAGTTCCTCCTTGGCTGTAACCCCAGCGCACAGCTCATTGCCTGCCGTGATCCAGAGTACTGTTTCTTTGGGGTGTCGCCTACGCTAACCGAGCTGAACCTGGCATATGGCCCACGAACGGCAGAACAGTGGCTGGTACCACAGGTAACAGACGTAAGTCTCAACTGTGGCCTCAAAGAGGATGCCTCTGAGGAGCAGATTGCCACTGTTGCCGTCGGCATCGTCAGCCTGTGTGCCTGGCTCAAAATCGGTGAACTGCTGCTGTTCTTCTTCTACTTCAAGTGCGGCAAATACCTGAAGTTCTACAGCCGTTTCGACACGCAGATTTTCATGCAGAGCCTACGGCTGTTCCTCGACGAAAGAGCCGCCAAGTATGATGCCCACGACAGGCTTCTACGAGCCAAGAGGGACGAAGAGGACAGAGGAAAAGCCATTACATACGAGCAGTACCTCGAACTCAAAGGAAAAGGTAGTAGTCCGTAGGGAGCAAGTTTATGTTTTGAGTTACTCAAAACCACTTGCTCGCCTCTGTGCGAGAGGAAATAATCCCGTTGGTCTCATTCTAATTTATTGACAAAATATGACTGACAAAAACAATAGGAACATTGGTGGCCGCCCTCGTCTGAGTGCCACAGAGAAAAGGAAATACCTGCTGCCTCCTGTGCGACTGAACACCACCGAGTATTTCTCTGTGAAGGGTCTTGCTCGCCAAGCTGGTGTGTCGCTGACGGAGTATCAGCGGCAGTGCATCTTGAATGGCCGTGTGGTGGAACGTCTCCGTCCAGAGCACCTTGACCTCTACCGACAGTTGGTGGTATGGGCAACAACCAGAACCAGCTCGCTCACCAGGCCAACACCTACGGCTACTACAGGGACGCAGAGCTGTACCATGAGAATGCCCTGCATGTGAATAACCTCATCAACTGTATGCTCTATGATGGCGAAGATAACCAAGGGACGTAGCTTTGGCGGTGTCGTCCGCTATGTGATGCAGAAGGAGAAGGATGCTCGTCTGATTGACTCCAAGGACGTGCTGACGGACAGCCAGAAGTCCATCATCCGTTCCTTCTGGCTGCAGAGTCAGCTGAGGCCGAACGTGAAGGTGACGGTAGGGCATATCTCGCTCGACTTCTCGGCAGAGGATGCCGACCGTATTGACGACGACCTGATGCGAAACGTGGCCCAGGAGTACATGCAGCGCATGGGCATTCAGAACACACAGTACATCCTCGTTCGTCACTACGACCGTGAGCATCCGCACTGTCACCTCGTGTTCAACCGTGTCAACAACCGAGGTGAGGTCATCTCCGACAGGAACGACCGTGTGCGCAGTGCCAAGGTCTGTCGTGAACTGACGGAGAAGTATGGTCTGCATATCGCCCAGGGCAAAGACCATGTAAAGCGTGAGCGGCTGAAGGAGCCTGATGCCACCAAGTATCGCATCTATGATGCGATGATGAAGGTACTGCCCCGTTGTAAGAGCTGGCAGGAACTGGAGGCTAACCTGAAGAAGGAGGGCATCCGCATGTCCTACACCTACCGTGGGCACACCAACAACATTCAGGGCATCGTGTTCGAGATGGGCGGTTATCGTTACAAGGGTTCCAAGGTGGACAGGGCTTTTAGCTACTCCAAGATTGATGCCGTCCTGCGTGAAAACGCACGTCTCGAAAGCCAGCGCAGGTATTCGGGGCATGGCTACAGCGACCGTAAATCGTCCTCTCCGTTTGCATCCAATGGCAGGGGAAAGGATGCTTTTGCAGCAGGTGCTTCCTTCTCGTCAAATCGAGGGTCTGGCTTTGTCGAAACCGTATCATCAGCGTCTGGTGGCGCAGCGTCAGCAGTAGGTTCTATGGCATCCAGCATAGCCGCTGGTATTGGTCGCGTGATGGCAGCGCCTATAGCGCCAAGCACATCGCCTTCAGCTGGTGGCGGTGGTGGCGGTTCTGCCCCTGATGACCTTGCCGATGATGAGTATATCGATGAGTATGGTGTGCGTCGCAAGAAGCGTCGCGGCATGCACCGATAGTATTAACATTTAAACCGTAAAAAACATGAACAATGTGAATTCCCAAGAAGTAATGCTCGCCGAACTGATTGAGAGTAACGGCGAACTGTCGAAGGTCGTGACAGGTTTAGACAACCGCATGGCTGACGTACAGCAAAAAGTGACTAACCTTTGTGAAAACAAAGATCAGGCTAAAGTACCTGACTCTGAGAAGATTGAAGAACCATGGATTCCGCTTGCAACTCATGAGACGAGTATGCGTTCTGTCATCCAGGAGCTTCATGCCAAAGAAGAAGAGAACAAAAGCCTCAAAGCCCGTCTCGACAAGGCTATTGAGCTAAACCGTCTCACCGCTGGCTCGCAACATGCCAAGCATTTCATGCGTTGGGCATTCATGAAGCGACATCACCTCTGGTGGTACTACGTGACGATTATCAACCTGCTCTTTGCAGTCCTGCTGTTCAACCTTGTCAATCTTCACAAGGAGAACGCACGGCTGACTGACAACGACTGGAAGTGGCGTTATGTAGCAGCACAGGGCTTTGCCCAGCCAGAGTGGGTACAGGCTCTCGACGAAACCTTCAACCACAACGATGAAAGGCAAATCGACAAAGTGAAGCGTTTCGTCCTCAACCACGAGGAATCGCTTCGTCAGATGTCCGACAGCATCGTCCGAGCAGAGCGCGAGAAGCTACAGCGGATGGTAAAGTAACTCTTCATACCTGCACAAGTCCCTGCTAATATTGGCAGGGACTTTTTAGATGGCAAATGAATTTTGCGACTACTATCTATGGTAATTCCCCCAAAAGTACAATTTCTTGTTTGAAAAGATAATTAGAATTTGTAGAGATTGAAGTAACTTTGCAGCCAGAACAATCAATATAGCACAAAAACAAACATGAAGAGAATTTGTGTAGATTTCATTTTGATTTCCATCATGCTAATGACAACAGGTCAAATGATGGGACAACAAGCAATGAGGGCTGACTATCAAGTTGTCCCCATGCCCCAAAGTATAGAACTGCAGAAAGGGAAGCCCTTTGCGCTCCAAGGTTCGATAGAGAGTCTGGTGGGAACACCAGCCCTCAAAACATCTGTCTCGGACAGACTGCCTTCCGAAGGCTATCGCCTTACAGTGTCAAGGAAAGGTATCGAGATTGTTGGCGGCTCAGAGGCAGGTGTGTTCTATGGAATGCAGACACTCAGAAAGAGTCTGCCTGTTGGAACGCAACCAGCCATTGAGTTGCCTGCCGTCATCATCACCGATGAGCCGCGTTTCGCCTACCGTGGCATGCATCTCGACTGCGCCCGTCATTTCTTTACGGTCAATGAGGTGAAGAAGTATCTCGATATGATGGCACTGCACAACATGAACCGGTTCCATTGGCATCTTACCGATGACCAAGGTTGGCGCATAGAGATAAAGAAATACCCCGGCTTACGGAATTTGGGAGTAAGCGGACGGGCACGGTTATCGGCTACAACAGCGACGTGGACGACCATTGCCCCTATGGAGGATTTTATACGCAGGAAGAAATAAAAAAGGTGATAGCCTACGCTCAGGAACGACATATCACAATTATCCCAGAGATAGACATGCCTGGCCATACATTGGCGGCACTGGCCTGCTTCCCAGAGCTTGGCTGCACGGGCGGTCCTTACGAGGTGGGCCACAAATGGGGCGCTGGCTATGAGGTGCTCTGTGTGGGCAATCCCCGTTCGCTGGAGTTTGCGAAAGATGTGCTTACCGAAGTGATGGCGTTATTCCCCTCGGAGGTAATTCATATCGGAGGCGACGAGACACCCACCAATCGATGGGGTGCGTGTGAGAAGTGCAAAGCACTGGGTGTTGCGTCGGTACAGGGCTACTTTACGCATGAACTGGAGGAGTTCCTCGCTGAGCATGGCCGGAAGGCGATAGGCTGGGACGAGATGCTGGAGCGTGGCGTGGATACCAGCACCATGATTATGAGTTGGCGCGGCTCAAAGCCCGGCTGTCAGGCCGCCGCAAAGGGACACGATGTGGTGATGTCGCCGTTGACACACTGCTATCTGGACTATTATCAGACCAGTGACACCCGCTATGAACCCAGCGTGACGGGCATGTGGCCCATCGACGTGGAGAAAGTCTATTCGTTTGACCCAGCCCCCGACTCCATACCTGTCGCTTCACGTGAGCATATCATCGGTGCACAGGGCAATATCTGGACCAAGCACATCGTGAACTTCGACGTAGTGGAGTATCAGGCTTTGCCCCGTATGTCGGCCCTCGCCGAGGTGCAGTGGACGATGCCAGAACGAAAGGACTGGGAGCTGTTCAAGGAAAGGTTGACCCGATTCACAAAAGTCTATGAACAGCGCGGATGGACGTATGCCAAGCATCTCTGGCCTGAGCGCATGGTTCAGGACAGATGGCATTTTTAAAGTTAAACATATATGATAAGCACAGAGACTGTAACCTATTCATCCATTTCGGCCAAGGGCCTGAAGATGGACATCTATCGGGCAGAACAGGCATCACAGGGTAACGAGCCATCGCCTGTCGTCATACACATTCCCAACGGCAACTTCCTCGGTGCGGAAAGGCGCAATGATGCCATCCACCAGCATGCCTGCCGCTATTTCGCCGGGAAGGGCTATCTGAGCGTGAGCATCGACTACCGTCAGGGACTGCGCGGCGCGGAGTTTCTGCCCCACACCATCCTCGAAGCCATCCACATGGGGATGGACGACCTGACTGCTGCTACCCGCTACATCATCAGCCATGCCAAGGAACTGAATGCCAATACAGAGAAGATTAGCCTGCTGGGCACTGGTGCAGGAGCCTGCATAGCGCTGACGGCAGAATATGAACGGGCCAACCATAGGCTGACGGCCCTCCCCGACGGGTTCCGCTATGCCTGTGTGGTAGCCCATTCTGGAGCGATGGCCACTGGTGAGCCTCAGTTCTCTTGGACGGAACTGCCATGCCCCATCATGCTTGTCCAAGGGAAACCGGCTGGCGACATACCATCGGGCCGATTCTTTGTGCCAGGACTGCTCTGGGTGGGCGGTGCCGACCTGCATGCCGAGCTGAACAGGGCTGGCGCAAAGAGCCTCTACTACGACGTGAGCGGCTTCGAACATCTGGCCATGAAAGGACAGCAAATGGACAGCGAGCGCATCACCGAGTATCTCGACCTGTTTGTCATGAGAGACATAGAGATGATGACCAAATGACTTTTCCCAATTCAAGAAGGAACTCCCCTGAAAGTCTGTGATGACTTTCTGGGGAGTTCCTATTATGTGGAGTTTCGTGTGGTTATTTCACAAGAGCGCTTGTACTCTTTAGAGCATACATACCTACGAGTGTACCAGTGAAGCTGCTGGCGGTGCCTTCGACGTTGGTAGCCGTGTAACTGGCGTCGAGACCATCGATGAGCGTGTGCCACTCGTGGCCGTCGTCTGTGGAATAGGCGAAAGCGAAGGTGTAGCCGTCGGCTGACGAGATGCGGAGCGTGATGGACTCCTGTTCGCCCAAGAAATGGTATGCCAGCGACTCTGTGCGACCTGCTTCCCCAACTCTCAGAGCCTCAACGACCGTACGACCATACTTCTTGCCCACAGCGAGGAAATACTGGTTTTGCTCGCTCTTCATCAGCAACAGGCCGGCACGTTCGTTGTCCTCTGGATGGAACGTCATCCGTGTGGTGGCAGTAAAACTGTGATGTTGCAAGCGGCGACCTACGAAGGCGGGTGTCTCGCTGGCATCCGATGCCGACGGACCGCACTTCAGCACGAGATTGCTGGGCTGCTCCGTGAGCGAATAGAGGTCGGAGGCCGACGAGCGGATGGTCATCCAATAGGGAGCAAGTTCTGGAGCGTCAAAGGTCTCGCAAACAGTAAAATTGCCGCGAGGGATGCTGTCATCACGCTTGGCACCAGGGATAGTCACTACGGCAGGCACCTGCTCGCCCTGACGGGTGATGACGGGCCAGCCGTCCTTCGTCCACTCCACGGGCATGAGGAAAGTCTCGCGCCCGAGGTTCTCTAACTGGCCGTCGATGCGTCGTGTGCCAAGGAACACGCTCCACCAGCGGCCTTTCTGGTCTTGGAAAATGTCGGCATGGCCAGTGCAGTAGATGCCGTCCTTGCGAGGGCCGAGGTCGCGCTGCGTCAGGATGGGGTTACTGGCGTAACTCACGTATTCGCCCCAGAGTTTTTTGCTGCGGAACACCACCTCAGAGTGCCGCAACTCCGTTCCACCCTCTGCGCACAGCAGATAGTACTGGCTGCGGATCTTATAGAGGTGAGGGCCTTCGAGACTGGTTGGTTTCTCCTCTGGCCGTGCGCCCTTGTCGGCAATCACGCGGGCTGTGCTGGTGATGACGGAGTCGCCCCTGAGATCGTACTCCTGCATGATGATGCTGTTGTGGCCGGGATATTCGCGGTTGTGCATACGGCAGTAGAGCACGTAGGCACGGTCGCGCTCGAAATACATCGAGGGGTCGATGCCGCCCATGTTCTCCAGCCAGATGGGGTCGCTCCACGGGCCTCGCGGGTCCTTGGCCTTCACGATGAAGTTGCCGGGCTTGCGATGCAGCGTCATGCGACCCATGTTGGTGGTAATCATGTAGTAGGTCTTGTTCCAGCGGTTGTAGAACATCGAGGCGGCGTAGATGCCACTCTTGCCGAAGTCCTGTCCCATCAGCGGCAACTGCTCTGGCCGGGTCAGGATGTTGCCCACCTGCCGCCAGTTCAAGAGGTCAGTGCTGTGGTAGAGTGGCACACCCGGCCAACCGCTGAAGGTCGAAGTGACGAGCCAGTAATTGCCCTGGTCGTCGGCACACACACTGGGGTCGCTGCTCCAGCCCTGCAGGATGGGGTTCCACGTCTGGTCATCAGCCGAGAGCGGATGCTCGTCGTAGAAGCTGTCGTGACCCTCGTAGGTGAACTCCGAGAATACGGCCTTCGGCTGGCCGAAAACAGAAGTCGACATCAACAAAGCCGCTATGAAGTGAAGAGTGAAGAGTGAAGAGTGAAGAATTTCCCGTCTCATTTCCGTCCGTATTTCTTAACACGTTCATCATTGATAACACCCTTCCAGTTGAGACCGAAAGCGAAGTCATAGACGTTGCCGTCCTGGTCTTTGTAGCACTGGAGGTCGAAGGGTACGTCCTCCTGATTCTGCTCCACGGTCAGCATATCTGCGGGCATCTGCATGGGCAGCAGTCCAGAGGGTTCTGCCTTGCCGCTGATGATGTCGAGCAAGGCCTGCTGCTGTGCGCCAAACGAGAGTAGGATGGCATCGACGGAGGGTTCCATCTCCCCTAACACCACAGGCTTGCTCACCTCAACGATGAGGACAACAGGCTTTTCGCCCATCTTTTCTCGCGTGTCGAGCACCATGCGCATGTGGTCGATGTTCTGGGCCGTGACGGTCTTGCCGCGATACGAGCGGTTCTTTGTATTCTCCAACGGGTCGCCGCCGGCCATGCTCTGTGAGCGTGCTGCCGTGGCGGTGTAGGGACCGTATTGCAGCGTGATGGGCACGTAGCCCTCTGCGTTGGAATGGCCCAATTGCAGGTAGGGCTCGCGGATGTGGCAGATGGCGAAGTCGGCCTCTTCGGGCGTGTCAACCACCTCGAAGTATTTGCCCACGAGTTCGCGGTTCATCGTGCAGATGGTGGTGTCGCCCGATACAGGTCCCCACGGACTCATCAGCGGCGCGTCGTGGCGCATGGGCAGCCACACCTTTTTGAGAGGTGAGTGGTTAGAGGTGAGAGGTAAGAGATTAGTGTGGTTCTTCAGCATCACGACTGACTTGAGCTGACAGTCATAGCCCTCCTGCATGAACTCCGGCTTGCCTACGGTGGCGGCGGTCTGTGCAGGGGCGAGGTAGGGATTCTCAAAGAGTCCTGTGCGGAAGATGTTCAGCAGCAGGCGGCGGGCACTCTGCTCGAAACGCTCACGGGCCGATGCCTCACCCCGGTCGCGACTCCACATCTGGTAAGCCTCCAGGATGGGTGCTATCTCGTTGTTGCCACCAAACTGGTCCACACCAGCCTGCAGGATTCGGTAGTGACGCTCGGCCACGGTGAGCTTCTCCACGCCCCAAGGTTTGCCGCCACCCATCGGTCCCAGGTCGGTGCAGTCGGCGGTGATGCCCCAGTCGGTGCATACCACGCCGTCGTACTTCGCCTCATCACGCAGTTGCTGCTGGATGAGCCATTTGCTGTAGCCACCAGCCACGTTCTCGCCCGACGGGTTCTGATTCCAAAGAATGCTATAGACAGGCATCACGGCAGCGGCCTTCTCCGTGCCTCCCTCGAGTCGGAAGGCACCCGCGGTGAACGGACGCTTGTGCATGGCGAGGTTGTTGCCTGGATAGACCGCGAATTTTCCGTTAGCAAAATGGCTGTCGCGCCCAGCCTCCTGGGCGCCATAGCCGTACCAGTGTTTCACCATCGCATTGACGCTCTGTCGGCCCCAACCAGCCTTGCCGTCGAGGGTCAGCGAGGCGGGCGTGGTCTGGAATCCGTCGCAGTAGGCGCGGGCCATGTCGATCGTCAGCTGCACATCCTCGCCGAAGTTGCCGTTGTAGCGCCACCAGCGGGGCTCGGTGGTGATGTCTATCTGAGGCGACAGGGCGGTGGTGATGCCCAATGCCCGATACTCCTCGGATGCTATCTCGCCGAAGCGGCGCACCAAGGCAGGGTCGAACGTGGCGGCCATACCCAGAGAACTCGGCCAGAGCGAGATCTGTCCGCCAGCACCGGCATTGAACTCCAGCGTGCCGCGCGTCTCATGACGTGGGTCGCTGCTGGTGTTCGAGGGGATGCCGTGGTCCACGCCCTCCACGAAGGCCTGCATGCGGTTGTTCCAGCGGGCGGCAGTCTCAGGGTTGGCCACACGCGTGATGAGCACGGCCCTCACATGGTCGTCGCTCAGGAAGCGCTGCTGTGCCTCGGTGAGGGAATCACCAAGCACCATCTGATGGCTCGAATAGAGCATCAGGCCCGCAATCTCCTCTACGGAGAGTTGCGTGGCCAGGTCGGCAGCACGCTCCTCTGCCGTCAGCCGCCAGTCCTCATAGCGGTCGAGCGAGTCGTTGCGGTTCAGGTCTTTGAACACATGTCCATCGACCGTCAACAGCTTTATTCCAGACACCGCAGAGTAGCCTAACGTAGGCCCCCCCTGTTGTGTCACCTCAATATAATTATCCACCTGTCGCTCCTGCACTTTTTCTCCGCAGGAACATACTGCGCAAGCCACGCCCACGAGGGTCATGGCCTTGCGCACTGAAATGATTGTCTTACAGTATTTCATCTTAATATACCACGTTTTGCGGTTTCTGAATATTGTTGAAATCAAGGTCTTTCAGATACTTGTCGTAGCCGAGGATGTAGAGCGGCACCCACTTGATCATCGCATTCACATCGGCCATGCCAGCGGGTTCTTCTGCCTGCCACTCGGTATAGACACAGGCGGGCTTTCCCTCGTTGACGAACTTGCGGATAAACTTGTCGGTCTCCTCCAGGTTGTCCGTCAGATGGCTCATCGCCACAACGTGGTCGGCCCCCTTCTCGATATAGGTCCAGTGGGGGAACTGCTTCTCGGAAAAGATCTTGTGGAGCGTCTCGGCACGGAACATCTTGATGCCCAACATCCAGCCGGCTTCTTCGCTGACAATCTTGTCCTCCGAGCCTTGCAGGAAGAAGATGGGGCACGGCTTGCGCTGGAACGTGAGCTCCTCGTCGGGCATCACATAGATGGAGCCTGCAGCCGAGATGATGCCGGCATAGTTGAAGTCCTTCGGCAGGTTTTCGAGAATGTAGGGGGCATTGTTGCAGATGTCATATTCTATCTGCAGGATAGTAAAGGCACCTGCACTACCGCCCGAAGTGAAAATCTTCTTTGCGTCAATCTGCGGGTAGTTCTTCAGCAGCCAGGCCGTAGCGTCGGCCATGTCGTGAGTGGCCACCTGTATCACCTCTGCCGTGCTCTTGCAACCGTATTTGCTGACGGGCTGTTCGGGTGTCATACCGGCCAGCCGATAGTCGATGCTCACGCCCATATAGCCTTGCTCGGCATAGTGTCGCAAAAAGACCTCCTGTGCCGCATTGATGCGACTGCCGCCCACGAAACCGCCGCCATGCACATACATCATCACGGGCAGCTTCTGTTGGTCGGGATTTGAAATCCCGGCCTTCAGGTCCTCGCGCAGATAGATGTCGAGTTTCAGCGAGTCCTGCCCCTTCACGGCGTAGGTATAGGTTGTGATGTTTACATTCTTGCTCCCCGACTGAGCGTTCGCATTGTTGGCAAGCCCCATGCTGATGAGGGCGATGGCCGAAAGGATGATTCTCTTCATGTTCGTTGTATTTTTTTTGTTTCTGATTTCCGGCGGCAAAGTTCGCCATTTTTCCCCGATTGGCTGTTATCTAACAAGCAGCATTTCTGTACTTTCGGGCGAGTCGGTCATACAGCAATTTAAGTTTTCGTCCAAAAGTACAAAAAGAGGAATTGAAAGGTGATGGTGGTCACGGATTTTATTGTTATCTTTGCACCAGATTTACAACTAAAACGAAATGATTATGATGAGAAGTATCAAGAAGATGATGGCTGCGGCTGCCTGTTTGGCATTTGTAGCTTGTGGCTCTGCCGACAGACAAGCGATGAAGGCGGAGCGTGCTGAGGCACTCGGTGCCGAGACATGGGAGCAGTCGGTGTGGATTTCGGCCAAGGATGCGCCTGTAGTGCCTGAACAGAGGGTTAACGACCGCGCTGCCGACGGTTCTAATTGGTTCCTCTCCGTGGTGAAGAACGACAAGCCGATCACTGAGGCCCGTTGGATGACGACGGCCTTGGGCGTGTACGAACTGTATGTAAACGGCCAACGCATCGGCGAGGAGATGCTGAAGCCCGGCTTTACACACCGCGAGAAGACACGCCGTTCCTTTACTTACGACATCACATCGCTGCTGCAGACAGAGGAGGGCAATGAAAACACGCTCTCAGCAGAGGTGACGCCCGGCTGGTGGGCCGACAAGATTATCACGCCTGGTGGATACAAGGGGATGTGGGGCAAGAAGTGCGCCTTCCGCAGTGTGCTCCAACTGACCTATGCCGACGGCACCACCCAACTTCTGGGCACCGACACCCTCACATGGCGGGCTGGCATAGCAGGGCCTGTGACCCACGCAGCCATCTTCGATGGTGAGGACTACGATGCCCGCATCCCTATGGGCTTCGAGACACCAGAGAAACTCTCAACGCCAGAGGTGAACGAGGAGTTCAAGGGCGAGATTCTGCTTTCCAATGGTGGCGAGATTTATCTGCGCGAAGACCTCGTGATGCAGCCCCAGCGGGCTTATGTCTGGAAGGACATCGAGCAGCCGAGCGACTCCGCTTTTGGACGCGTCATCATCGACCGCGAATACATGGCCGGCGAGGAGATGAAAATCGCTGCTGGCGAACACCTCGTCATCGACTTCGGACAGAACAGCGCAGCCCTGCCCCGCTTCACGTTCAGCGCCAAGGAGGGCACCGTGCTCACCTGTCTGCCCGCCGAACTGCTCAACGACAGCCTCGGTCTGAAGAGTCGTGGCATGGATGGCCCGCAGGGCAGCGTACACCGTCTGAACCTGCGTACCCCCGATGAGGGTATGATGATACACTATACCTTCGGAGCCTCCGACGGCTCTGTTACTTGGATGCCGCGCAAGACCTTCTTCGGCTATCGCTTCGTCGGCATCGAGGCTACGGGCGATGTCACGCTCTCACAGATAGAGTCCGTGCCACTGAGCAGCATTACCAAGAGCATGGAAACCGGCACGCTCACCACAGGCAACGAACTGGTGAACCGCGTCATCTCGAACACCATCTGGGGACAGCGCAGCAACTACCTGAGTGTGCCCACCGACTGTCCACAGCGCAACGAGCGGCTCGGCTGGACTGCCGACACGCAGGTGTTCTGCGAGACGGGCACGTTCTTCGCCAACACCCTGCAGTTCTTCCACAAGTGGCTGCGCGACCTGCGCGACACGCAGAACGAATACGGTGCCTACCCTGGCGTGGCTCCTGTCGCCCAATATGGTGCCACCGAGCATGAATACATGCGAGTGGGGTGGGCTGACTGCGGCATCATCGTGCCCTGGACGCTCTGGAAGCAGTTTGCCGACAAATCGATTGTCGAGGAATCGTGGGAGTCGATGGAGCGTTACATGCGGCACGTTGATGAGACCCGCTACCGTCACCAGACGCTCGCCCAGGAGAACGGCAACTACCAGTGGGGCGACTGGCTGAGCTACGAGCCGCTGGAGAGTGCCGGCGGCGGTGCTTTCAAGGGTGGCGGCGAGTTCGCCTCTGAGAACCCGCTGCCCGAAGCCATTGCCTACTGGAACTTCCTCTCGGCCTCCTACTGGGCCATCGACGCACAGATGATGGCCGACATGGCACCTGCCGTTGGTCGCGACAGCCGTCCTTACGAGGAGATGGCCGGGCGCGCCAAGGACTACCTGCGCACGGAGTTCCTCAATGCCGACGGCACATTCAAGATAGCGCTGCTGAACACCATGCAGACACCTGCCCTCTTTGTGCTGAAGAACAATCTCGTGGAGGGCGAGGCCAAGGCGAACACCATCAAGCGGCTGCGCGAAAACTTCGAGGCCCACGATAATTGCCTTCAGACCGGTTTCCTCGGCACCTCCATCCTCATGCAGACGCTCACCGACAACGGTCTGGCCGACATCGCCTACTCGCTGCTCCTGCAGCGCAAGAATCCCTCGTGGATTTACTCTGTTGACAACGGTGCCACCACGATGTGGGAACGCTGGAACAGCTACATGATCGAGAACGGCATGGGGCCGCGCGGCATGAACTCGTTCAATCACTACGCCTACGGCTGCGTCTGTCAGTGGCTCTGGGAGTCGGCAGCGGGCATCAATGCCGACGTGTGCCAACCTGGCTTCCGCCACATCATCCTGCGTCCCGTGCCCGACAAGCGCCTGGGCAGCATACAGGCCACCTACCAATCGGCAGCAGGTCTCATCAAGAGCGAGTGGCACTACAGCGGCGACGAATGCATCTGGACCTTCACCATCCCTGAGGGCGCAACGGCCACTGTCATCCTGCCCGGCTCTGGCGAACAGAAGGACTACGAGGCAGGCACCTATACTCTAAAGAGCACAAGTACCATCCAACTTTAACAACCCTATTCCGTATCAATATGAAACGTATCACAGTTTTTCTTTTTGCATTATGCGCCTCCGTGCTGACGGCATTTTGTCAGCCGCAGGTACATGTCACGGAGGGCATCCTCCAGGGTGTGGAACAGTCGGGCATCAAGATGTTTCTCGGTGTGCCGTTCGCCCAACCGCCCGTCGGCGACCTGCGCTGGAGGGCACCGCAGCCTGCCAGCCACTGGGAGGGCATCAGAAAGGCAGAGACCTTCAGCGACGACCCAGTACAGTGGAACATCTTTGGCGATATGGAACAGCGGGGGCCGCGCCAGAGCGAGGACTGCCTTTATCTGAACATCTGGACACCCGCACAGACGATGGACGAGCAACTGCCCGTGTTTATCTATTTCAATGGCGGCGGACTGCTGGCTGGCAGCGGTTCGGAGCCTCGCTACGACGGTCGCCAGATGGCACGCAGGGGCATCGTGAGCATCACGGCCAACTATCGTGAGGGCTACCTCGGCTATCTGGCCCATCCACAACTCACGAAGGAATCGCCCTATCAGGGCAGCGGCAACTACGGATTCCTTGACCAGGTGGCAGCCCTACAGTGGGTATATGACAACATCTCGCAGTTTGGCGGCGACCCACGACGCATCACCATCTGTGGCGAGTCGGCAGGTAGCATGTCGGTGAGCGCACTCTTGGCATCGCCCCTGAGCCGACATCTCATTCATCAGGCCATCGGCTCCAGCGGCACCGTCGTAGGTCAGCGCATCCTCACGCTCCGAGAGGCCGAGAAAGAGGGAGAGGAAATCATGAAGAAACTGGGAAAGAAGAACATCGCCGAACTGCGTTCCATGACTGCCGAACAGATAGTAAAGGCCCTGCCGATGAACAATATCCCCCACTACAACATCGACAACCACTTCTTCACCGAACAGCCCGACAACACCTACAGCAATGGTCGGCAGGCGCACGTCAACCTCCTTGTGGGCTGCAACGACATCGACATCCCCGGCTTTGACAAGGCGACCGAACTCTGGACTGACGTACACGTAAAGACATCCGGTCGTCGCGTGTACCGCTACTACTACACCCATCCCCGTCCCGCCATGCGCACCAGTGGCAAGATAGCCATGCTGGCAGGCGGCACGCGCGAGATGACCGACGAGGAGAAGGCCAACGTCGCCAAGCAGAACGAGAACCTGCCGAAGGGAGCCGTCCACTCTGCCGACATCGAATACTCAATGGGCACACTGCACACCAACCGCGTGTACGACTGGCAGCCCGACGATTTTGTCATGAGCGATATCTTCCTGTCCTACTTCGCCAACTTCGTCAAGACTGGCAACCCCAACGGCCTGGGACTGACGGAATGGCTCCCCGCCACGAAACAGCACCCCATGCGCTATCTGCATCTCGATGTGCTGTGCGAGATGCTGGATAACTGAAGAGCGGAAAAGATTACAAAAGTTGTATACAGCAAGCAAAATCCCCTGAGTCATCATTCTGGCTCAGGGGATTTTGCGTGTGGATACTAATCTGGAATTATCGTTGCAGGATAGGCAGACATTGCTCGGTCAGCCGGCCTTCAATGGTGACGGGCAGCGTACTTCGGACATCCTGACTATTAGCGGCGATGTGTAGCTGGTAGGTGCCAGATTCGAGTACCCAAGCATGGCGGGTGGTATCGTAGCTTGATAGGTCACGCTTGGCCACTTGCAGGCTGACCGTCTCGCTCTCGCCGGGTTGCAGCGTGCTGGTCTTTTCGAAGGCACGCAACTCTTTTGTTGGCTTGTCCATATCCTTGCCAGGAGCCGAGACGTAGAGCTGCACAACTTCTTTTCCGGCCATCTTGCCCGTGTTCTTCACCGTGACGCTGACCACGATGCTGTCGCCCCTCGTTTCTGCTTTCTCATTCCTCATTTCAAACGTGGTGTAGCTGAGACCATAGCCGAAGGGATAACTGACGGCCTGACCGCTTGTGTCGAAATGGCGGTAGCCCACGTAGATGCCCTCGTTGTAATAGCTGTCGTAGATGCCCGTGGAGCGGCCTACGGTATCTACCGGCAGGTGGCGCAGAAACTTGGCGTAGTCGTCGGCGGTGAGGCAATCGACATCGGGGAACGTCTTGCTCGACGGGATGTCGGCATAGTCGACAGGCCACGTCTGCGTGAGCCTGCCCGACGGCGACACCTTGCCTGTGAGCACGTCGACCACGGCGGCTGCGCCCTCCTGTCCGCCCATCCACGCCAACAGGATGGCATCGGGCAGGTGCTTCCACGAGGCTGTCTCGATGACACCAGGGATGTTCAGGATGACCACCACGGGCTTCTTCGCCTTGTGGAACGCGGTGCAGACGGTCTCTATCATCTGCCGCTCACCATCGGTGAGGTAGTATTCGTCGTGGGTGCGGTCGCGACCTTCGCCAGCCGATTTGCCTATCGTGACGATGGCCACGGCATTGCGCTCTGCGGCCTGCCGAGCCTGTTCTGCCGTGAGTGGCATTTCGGGCATCAGCGTCACCGTGCCAAGGAATCCGTCCTCCTTCTGCTCGCCCTTCTTCTCTGCCAGGTATCGGGTATAGCTGTCTGCCAGCGTTGGGTTGATAGTCAGCCCTGCGTTCTTCAAGGCCTCCGTCAGCGACACCACATAGGCATGGTTCACGTTGCCGCTGCCCGTACCGCCCGCCAGGAAGTCATAGCTGGTGCGGCCAAAGAGGGCGATGCTTGAAGATGTGCGAAGCGGCAATGTTGGCGCAGCCCATTTCTCATTTCTCATTTCTAATTTCTCATTTTTGAGTAGCACCATTCCCTCTGCCGCAGCCTCGCGTGCCACCTCGGCATGTGCCTTCAAGTCAGGGTCATTCGTAGCTTTGTAGCCCTGATAGCGCGGTGTCTTCATGATGTACTGCAGGATGCGTCGCACGTTGCGGTCAACGGCCTCCATCGGCAGCGTGCCCTGCTCGATGGCGGCCTTCACGGCCTTCACCTGCATGGGGTGGCCAGGCTGAATCATGTCGTTGCCCGCCAGCACCATCTGGGGGAAATTGCGCCCACCATACCAGTCGCTGGTCACCAGTCCCTCGTAGCCCCACTCACGGCGCAGCAGGTCGGTCAACAGTTCCTCGCTCTCTGCCGTGTAGGTACCGTTCAGTTTGTTGTATGAGGTCATCACCGTCCAGGGCCGACTCTTCCTGATGGCAATCTCGAAGGGCTTCAGATAGATTTCGCGCAGCGTACGCTCGTCCACAATCGAGTTGCTGCCCGTGCGGTTGGTCTCTTGGTTGTTGGCCACGAAGTGCTTCAGCGAGGTGCCGATGCCGTTCTGCTGCAGACCACTGATCATCGCTGCCGCCATCTCGCCCGACAGCAGCGGGTCTTCGCTGTAGTACTCGAAGTTGCGGCCACAGAGCGGGTTGCGCTGTATGTTGGCGGCAGGAGCCAGCACCACGTCAACGCCGTAGCGCCTCACCTCGTCGCCCATCGCCCTGCCCACCTGCTCCACCAACTCGCGGTTCCACGTGCAGCCGAGCAGCGTCTCTACGGGGAAGTGCGTGCAGTAATACGTCCGTTGGTCATCCCGTCGTGTCGCGTTGATGCGCAATCCGGCGGGGCCGTCGGCCAGCACCGTTGCGGGAATGCCCAGCCGAGGGATGGCGTTCGTCTGTCCGGCAGCGCCAGGCACCAGGTCGCCTGAGTTGCCGATGGCTGCGCTGTAGTTGGTGGTAAACGTGCTGCCGAAGCCGATAATCAGGTTCACCTTCTCGTCTGTGGTCATCGCCCTCGTCACCTCGTCGATGGTCGTCTGCCCCAGTTGTGGAGCCTCCTGTGCCTGCCCAGCCATGCTGCTGAAAGCCAGTACTGTTGCAAATAAGATTCTTTTCATATTCATCTGCTTTAATGGTTCACATTCCGCCGGCAAAATTAAACATTCTCCGCCATTCCAACATTAGCGAAAAGGTGGGAAAAACGTACTAAACAGATGGTCTTTGGACTAATTTCGACTCTCCGTACACAACTTTGTTTAAAAAGACAAATGTCTATGCGAAACTTTTCGTACCTTTGCAAAAGAATTAGAAATCTAGAGCAAGTAGAATGAACAGAATGATTATTGGAATGATGGCAATGATGTCCTCATGGACTTATGCCCAGCAGGTGGCTTCATCCTTGACTCAGGTTTCGACTATGCCACAGGAAAGGATAAGACACGACAAACGGACAGACAGAAGTTCAACGAGTGGAACGTCAACGTGAAGCCTGGTGTTGTCCTCAACTTTTCCGACCGCGTATGGTTCGTGATGCACATCGCCCAGGCGGGTTTTCGCAGCGAGAAAAGGGAAAATGCCAAGGCTACGACGGCTTGGGGCCTCGGTATGGACATGGATCACGCCGACCTCGGCCTGTATTTCAGCTTTTAGCATCCACCCCAACGAAAAGGGTTGCCAGCTGATTGCCGAGAAAGTCTGCGAGGCCATCAGGTAACTATTGTGTGTAACTTGTTGTCGGTGTCCGCTATATCTTGATGTATATCCTCTTGCGATAGAGCCAAAAAGCCGACAGTCCAACAGAGGGTAATGAAGAGCAAGGCGTAGGCCAGCGAACCACCGTAGGAACCGAATAGTGGAGCCAGGACGGCGCTATGCGCCCAACTCGTGATGCCTAAGGTAGCACCATGCCACGTGAAGAACGGCTGACGGAAGAGCGTGGCCAGCAACGAGCCGAACACATATAAGAACAGGGGATTGACGCCAAACGTCTCGAAAAAAAGACACCAGTCCCGCTCGCCCCTTACATCGATGAGCCAGATAAGCAACCCCAGCAGACTGGAAGCCAGACCACAGGTGGTGAGCACGAACGTGGAACTCCACACCTTCTTGTTGATCGGACAGCCATAGCTGAGCAGCAGTCCGCTGAAAGTCAGTACCACACCGAGCAGGAGCAACTGTGTCACCTGCCTGTTCAGCCTCACCATGCGGTCATCCTTCCGGCCTTCGAGCATCATGCGGCCTACAAGTAATCCGATGAGCGTATGGGCGATGGCTGGTATCGTGCTGAGCAGTCCCTCTGGGTCGATAGGTCCTTCATAGAGGAAGATATGGCGTTCACCTATGACAGCCAAGTCGAACTGGGTGATGATGTTCGAGCGGTCGAGTAGGAAGCCGTTGCCAGCCATCAGCAGCACGAAAGAAGTCGATGAACAGACCAAGCAGGAAGATGATAATAGTGCGGCGGAAAATCTTCCTGAGAACTGTCCCGCTCATCTCGAAGTTGTATTTCCTGAGTGATATATAGGTCGAGATGCCCATCATGAACATGAAGAAGGGAAACACCAGGTCGGTGGGTGTCAGGCCGTTCCACTCCGCATGGAGCAACGGGGCATAGACCGTCTCCCACGAGCCGGGATTATTCACCAGCAACATCCCCGCTATGGTAATGCCGCGCAATACGTCGAGTGCCAAAATCCGTTTACTTGTCTTTATATCTGTCATTATAAATGAGGTTTATTTATTCTCTATCTCATAAACAGCCGCAGACATAATATCTGCGGCCGTTCTGAAAGACTAACTACTTAATCGGCTCTAAGGCCACTTCGCTATACGAAGAACTATTAAAAAGATGCTTACCAGCCAGGATTCTGCGTCAGGTTGGGGTTGGTGTTCACGTCGCTGGCGGGAATGGGGAAAAGTTCGTTCTTGCCAGCCTTGAAGCCTTGACCGCCCGTCTGACTGCTCACCACGTCGGTGGTGTAGGTGGTGATGTCGCCCACACCGGGAATGGTCATCGTGGCGCCCTGCGAGATGTTGCAGGTGTAGGTCAGTTTGCCGCAGTCCTTCAGTTCGATGGCGGCATCGCCCCAGCGCACGAGGTCGATGAAGCGAACGCCCTCATTGTAGAGTTCGGCACGGCGCTCGGCCTTCACGCCATAGTCGGCATTGTCCATGTCGAGGGCGGGAGCGTCGGCCAGTCCTGCACGTCGGCGCACCATGTTGAGGGCTTCCAGTCCTGAGAGAGCACCGGCATTGCCACCCTGTGCTACAGCCTCGGCATAGTTGAGCAACACCTCGGCATAGCGCATATAGACGGTGTTGCGCTTGGAGTACCAGTAGGGGAACTCGCCCACGAGGTCGCCTGTGGTCACCATGTTCTTCACACGGTAGTAGCCCTGGCAGTTGGCGATGCTGTAGGGGTAGTTGTTGAACATGGCCACATAGGACATCAGTGCCGTGGGATAGTCGCCCAACGTGCCGGCATAGCGGCCGGAGGTGCCTGTTGCGGTGGCGTCGTGCGTCTGCATGAACTCTGCAAACTCCTTCGAGGGATAGGCGCCCATGCCGAACACCATCCAGAGCGAGCCGTAGGTGGTGCTATAGACACCCAGGTCGGGTGAGAAGCAGGCGAGGTCGAAGTTGCCGTCCTGCGACTTGGCCACGGAGGATTCGTCGCTGAAATTATACTCCCAGAGGTTCTCTGCCGAGAAGTCGTTGGCTGACGTGTTCAGTGTGTTGAAATCGCTGACGAGGTCGTACTTGCCCGTGGCGATGACCTTGTTGTAGAGCGTCTGAGCGGCCTCCGTGTACTTCTTCTGCCAGAGCTGCGCCTTGCCCAAGTAGGCGTAGGCTGCCTCGCGGGTGATGCGGCCTCCTATGGCAGCCTGTCCGTCCTGACCCGACTTTGTGGGCAGCGTCTCGGCAGCCTCGGTCAGTTCCTTCTCGATGAAGGTCCAGCTCTCGGCGACAGGCGTGTTGCCTTCCTCGCCCGTCATCACGTGGTCGGCCAGTGGCGGGTTGCCGTAGAGCTGCACGAGGTTCATCATGGCGATGGCACGCATGGCGCGGGCCTCGGCGATGACCTGCTGCTTCATGGTCTGGTTGCAGGTCTGGTTGGCGGGCAGTCGCTCGATAATCATCGAGCACCAGTATGCCAGTTTGTAGTAATACGACCATATATAACTGTATGTGTTGGCATCGGCAGCCTCGTTGTAGGCATAGCCTCCGGCACTCTCGCCCGACATGCGGGTCATCTCGTAGAGCACTGAGCGGTAGCTGGCATGTCCGCCGTTGAGCTGAGCCTCGAACGAGCTGCCGAGGGTCATGGCGTAGATGGCGGCGATGTATTCGTCCACCTGGTCATCGGTGGCGGTGGCGTAGGCATCAGAGGGTGTCACGCCCGGCTGCTCGATGTCGAGGCTATCGGTGGAGCAGGAGGTGAGCACTACGCTAAATGATAAATGACAAATGATAAATGATAAACCTATCAATGCCTTGCTGAATATATTCTTTTTCATAATGCTTGTCAATTCTATAAGGTAATCATAATTTCTAATTACTCATTCCTAATTACTAATTAATCAGAACGCTACATTAAGTCCGAACGAGAAACTCTTGGCCATCGGGTAGCCGCCCATGTCGAGGGCCAGATACTGCGAGCCGCCGGCGGAGCCGTTCACCTCTGGGTCGGTGCCAGGATAGCTGGTGAAGGTGAAGAAGTTGTCGAGCGAGACGTAGGCACGGACATTCTCCAACTGCACCTTGCTGATGAGTTTCTTCGGCAGCGAGTAGCCCAACTGAATCTGCTTGATCTTGAAGTAAGAGGCGTTGAACACGAAGGCCGACGAGTTGTAGAAGCGCGAGTCGTTGATTTGATAGACGGCGCTGGGCATCGAGGCCGTGGTGTGTGTGGATGTCCAGCGGTCGTCGTAGAGGAAGGTGGGGCGGTTCTGGTTGCTCTCAGGAGCCGTCGTGAGGATGCCATAGACGAGTTTGTTGCCGCTGGCTCCGCTGCCATAGACCATCACGTCGAAGCCCTTGTAGGCGGCATTCAGCGTCAGACCGTAGGTGAAGTCGGGCACTGCCGAGCCGAGGTTGGTACGGTCGTTCTCGGTGATGGAACCGTCGCCGTCGAAGTCGTGGTAGATAGGCTCACCTGTCTTGCTGTCGATGCCGTCGAGCTGGTAGCCACGGATGTACCACAGGGGGTAGCCCTCCTCGAAGTAGGTAAGCTTGGTAGAACTGGACATCAGGTTGGCACCGCCGATGCGCGTGCCCTCGCCCTTATACTCCTTCACCTTGTTCTTCACGGTGGCAATGTTGCCCTTGATGCCGTAGGAGAAATCGCCGATATTATCGCGCCACTCCAGTTCGAGTTCCAGACCGCTGTTGGTCACCTTGCCCAGGTTCTGATACTGCGTCTGCGTACCGGTGGTCAGCGGAGCCACAGAGGCCACGATGAGGCCATCGGTAATCTTGTGATAGTAGTCGATGGTGGCCGTCAGACGGCTGCGGAAGAAGCGCAGGTCGAGACCGATGTCCGTCTGCTTCGAGCGTTCCCAGCGCAGGCTGGGGTTGGGCAGCACGTCGCTGGGATAGGTGCCCTGCACGAGGTGGCCGTTGAGCCAGTAGGCGGTGTTGGCCGTGGCCTGCGACACGTTGTACTGACCGGTGTTCAGCGTCGAGCGGTACATATAGCCGCCGAGGTTGGAAATGGAGCCGTTGACACCATACGAGAGGCGCAGCTTACCAAACGTAAAGCCGTTGTCGCTGACAAGACCCTTGAAGAAGTCCTCGTTGGTAAACGTCCAACCGACAGACACCGAGGGGAAGTAGCCCCAGTTGTGGTCGAGGTCGAGGTAGGCAGCGTCGTAGGAGTCGGCACGGAAGTTGAACTGTGCGTTATAGCGGTCGAGGTAGCTCCAGGAGAGACGGCCGTAGTAGGCTATCTGTCGGCGGCGCGTGGTGATGCCAATCACATAGTCGTCAGCCGAGTTGGTGGAGTATTGCAGATAGCGGAAGTTCGATGTCTGCTTGCTCAACTCGTTGGTCTTGCCGCCGCTCGATGTCTGCAGGTAGTCGCTGTAGCTCATACCGGCCATCAGCGAGAAGTCGCCGGCCTTGGTCTCGAGCATGTAGTTGGCAAAGTTCTCCCACTGGTAGTAGCGAGTGTTGTATGTGGCGGCATTCAGGTTCAACTGCGTGTCGGCGGTAGAGTTGTAGGCATCCATGTAGATGGGGTGATAGTCCTCCTTGTAGAGCGAGCCGAGGGTGTAGCCCAGGCGCGAGGTGAACACGAAGTTCTTGAACGGTGTCAGGTTGGCCGTGGTCATGCCGTTGATGAACTGCTTGCGCACGATGTTGGTGTTCTGGTAGATGCCAGCCACGGGGTTGGCGGTCTTCAGCCAGCTGTAGCCGAAATAGCGGCCGTCGGCATGTTGCAGGGGATGCAGACCGGCGTCAATCTGACTCTGGATGTAACTGGGCACGGTGGCGTAGTAGACAGGTGCCAGCGGGTCGGCCAGATAGACGTTCTTCAGCACACCATACTGCTGGTCTTCCGACACGGTGTTGCCTTTCGAGTAGGTGATGGTGTTGGCTGTCTGGATTTCCAACCAGGGACGAATCTTGTACGAAGCGTTAATCTGCGAGTTGATACGACGGTAGAAGTCCTTGTCGAGCTTGAGCATACCGTCGTTGTTCATGTAGCCGAGCGTCAGGAAGAAATTTCCATTGTCGTTGCCACCCTGGAAGCCCACGTTGTATTTCTGCAACTTGCCCGTCTCGAAGCTCTCCTCCTGCCAGTCGGTGTCGGTGCCTGCGATGTTGTAGCTGTTGTAGAGCGTGGTGAAGGCATCGCCGCGGCCCTCGGTGTAGAACTGCTTATATTGCTCGGCATTCAGCAGGTCGGCTTTCTTGGCCAGTGAGGAGAACGTCCACGAGGCATCGAAGGTGATCTTCGTCTTGCCCTTGTCGCCGTTCTTCGTGGTGATGAGGATTACGCCGTTGCCGGCCTCAGCACCGTAGATAGCTGCCGAGGCAGCATCCTTGAGCACCTCCATCGACTTGATGCTCGATGGGTCGAGATAGCTGATGTCCGAGACCTTCAGACCATCCACGATGTAGAGCGGGTCGCTCTTGCCGTTCGACGAGTAGCCACGCACGCGGATGGTGGGTGTGGCACCAGGGGCACCTGTGTTGTTCACCACCTGCACACCGCTCACACGACCCTGCAGTGCACTCGATGCGTCGGCAATGGGTGTGTTCAGCAGGTCATCGCTCTTCACGCTCGAGATGGCTCCCGTCACGTTGCTCTTCTTCTGCACACCGTAGCCGATGACCACCACTTCTTCCAGCAGTTCGTTGTCGGGCTTCATGGTCAGTTGGAAGGTTGTCTTTCCTGCCACTGCTACCTCCAGGTCCTTATAGCCCATGTAGGTGAGATGGAGCGTGGCATCCACGGGCACATCCTTGATGGTGAAGTTTCCGTCGAAGTCGGTCACGGCTCCCGTCACCTTAAAATCGCTGGCTCCGTGGGTCATCACGGCAACGGTAGCACCGATGAGAGGTTCGCCGGTCTCGTCAACGACCTGACCGGTCACTGTCTTTGTCTGCTGTGCAAAGGCGATGGTACTCACGAGTGCCATCATGCACGTCAAGGCAATCTTCTGCAATCTTCTTTTCATACGAATTACGCTTTTATCTGTTAGTGAATATTTAATCATGCTGCAAATTTCGCATCTTTTTTGTTAATATCCGCTAACGGAAAGGTTGGCTTTTTGTACTTTTTGGCGAATGGCCCTGATTTCGTACTTTTCGGATGTACGAAAGGGCGAATAATCTGTCCGAAAGGTTAAATATTCATAAGAAACGTGTGCGAAACGGCGAAAGCTCGCGCCTTTTTCGTAACTTTGCCCTCGATGGCAAAGATTCCATATATCAACGTGGGGCTGGAGACCCTGACCGAGCAACGCTATCGGGCCACCATCGAGGGCAAGATAACGCTGCACGACAACATCGGGCGGCATATCCCGCTCGATGACGACATCGCTCGCCGCTATCGCGACTTTCCCATCAAGGTGCAGGGTGTCACCGTATTCCTGTTCTGTCTGGAGGGCACCATCGAT
>Ga0181612_166449_pt1 | contig 28797 bp, 24 predicted proteins | sample HoacroProtozoa21_FD_119630 | JGI IMG/M metagenome (GOLD analysis project Ga0181612, IMG submission 119630) | Hoatzin crop microbial communities from Cojedes, Venezuel. Combined Assembly of Gp0051906, Gp0051904, Gp0051908 | reverse complement strand
CATCTGAACATGAGGAAGAACTTCTTCACTCTGAGGGTGACGGAGCACTGGAACAGGCTGCCCAGAGAGATTGTGGAGTCTCCTTCTCTGGAGATATTCAGGACCCGCCTGGACGCAGTCCTGTGCAGCCTACTGTAGGTGACCCTGCTTTGGAAGGGGGTTGGACTAGATGATCCACAGAGTTCCCTTCCAACCCCTACCATTCTGTGATTCTGTGATTCTAACTCACACAAATTCAGGCACCACACAGAAAGACCAGGCAAATTCACTTTGGGATAAACTCAAGACCACCTCTGGAAGATGGCAAGTTAAAATAAACCTGCAGGGTACCCCTGACATCAAAAGAGCTTCCTCATGCTGCACAGACCCAAGAGCTGATCCCTCCTCTCAGCCACATATGATTATTTAAACAGACGCAACCAAACAAATCCATTTTCAAGCATTCCAGCTATTTGCATGCAGGAATCTAAGAAGGAAATTTCACATATCTTCTCTGTAATTTTACCCCAGGTTTAAGAAACACCTATGGGCATATCTTCACAAGCGCTGACTGTTACACTCCAATCATTTTTCCTGCTCTCCCAAACCAGAGGTTTCTCAGGTCACTCCTACAAAATTGTAGTGAGTGACGTTAACTCCATATTCTCCTCAGCTTGCAGATTTAAGACACTTTCTGGCCAAAGAACATTGCTTCAGCAGCCAGGACCAGGGTTCAGGAACTGATTTTTTTATAGATATATACCAGAATAACAGCTAGTCACCGCCGCTTGCCATATACCATTTCCAGCTCTGTTCACTAATGATGTTAAACAAAGCAAGGAGCAGATGAACATATTGCTGTACTTCCATACTCGCTGTTTACAGTTGTACCATATGACAAACTGCTGAAAACCTGTGTAGGTTAATCTTTATGTAAGCAAGACTGTCAACACCTAATATAGAAATATGTCAGTTCCTAGGCTGCACACAGCATACATAGCTACGTATCAAAAAATACAGCTACCTGAATGCCAGAAATATTTCCTCACCTTGTTTCATGAACTAACTGAGCTAAAGCAGGCAGAACCACATCAATCTCAGCATGCTCATTCGGCAAAAAAAGTTGGGACTTATTCGGCAAAAAAAGTTGGGACAGAGAGACATAGACTCGTGAAACAGTCAGGTTGAGGAAAATTAAATTCTAGTCTCATTTGTATTCTACCAAGAAAAGGTAATAAAGACATTTTTTAAACTACAAAGTAAAGAAACACAAACCATGATAGTAACTAGCCCTTCATTATTAAAGTAATTACTTAAAAAGATCACTTAAAATTTTGCCCTGCAATATCAGCTCCCGGCATACAGGAAGAAGTCAGTATCAAAATGACTTGCCAGGCAATAAATTATTTTTGTTACAAAGGATATTGCACTCCGTGCTATTCATCAAAAATGATCTGGTACGAAAAGCAAAAGCATTCTGCTCATTCAGGCTGCTCCAGGGAAGAAATGGGCACATTTGTGATCGGAAAGCATGAGGAATGAAATAAAGCACATGGCTAACAAGGGGTTCATCTGAAGCACAAGGTTCAGGCAAACAGACAGGAAAGAGGGGGACAGAACGAGGTGGATATCCAGTATTTTCACATTCGCAGACACATACTGCAATCTGAACACAAGTTAGCATCTGTGACTGTAAAGGCTTCTTTATCATAAAAGCTCTGGGGTGGATTATGTTTTCAGGCTGCCTTCCTTTGCCCCAACACACCATCCCCACAGACATACCTTTCTCATCACCTCCATCTCCCTCAGCCCCACATTTCAGTGCACTTCTAGAAAATCCACAGAGGATCCATTCCCCCTTCAGCTGGCTTGTATTTCAGATGCTGAGTCAAAGGCTTGACACCTACACTGCCAAGCAAATAACTTCTCAGGGGGGCATTTACTTATTCCTACTGTTAGTGAGTTAAATGGTCACTGATAATATTAAATGACGAAGTGGAAATCACCCAAGTACAGAAGTCATATGCCCCCACAATGACTATTTTTAAACAGAGGAGGGACACGTGGGCTTCTTCAAGCCCAGCATTCGTGTGATTTATTTAACTGACATCAGATCTGGAATGATACTTCTCAGAGGTATAATAAGCTGAAATTGTAGCACCATTTAAAACAGCACTTAGCAGGAAAATGCGAGATGCATGTTCCTCCTCCAATGCAGACAGAGATATTTGACTATTTCTGACACAAAGACGTTAACTCCAAATTTCAGCAGAAATGAGCAACTCCTGAAGACCTGCTTGAGACACACTACCAAAGAATACTCTGAAGCTTGCCCTGGACTCCAACTAGCTTCACCAATAATGTTTGGACTAGATTCATTTTATGCTGATTAACTTCCACTGAGTCATACCCTCCCAGTAAAAACCCCACCAGGCAGTGCTTCTTAATAAGTGAGCTCTGCCACTGAGGACACGAAAAGCCCAACAAAGCAGAAAGCAACCCCAAGAGCATCACTCTGTGATGACCAGCAAAGCAGCACTAACTGATGCTGAGTGAGGTAATGGCTAAGCTCTTGGAAATGTCCTGCCAAAAGAAACATCTTCCATCCTCTAGCAGGAAGGATAAGGGAAGCTTTAGAAAGCCAAAATTCACTGCTCTTTCACAGAGAATTTAAAAGTACCCTCAGAGTAATCCTGCAGTTGATCAAGCACTGCAGCTGTAGTGCTGGTGCCTTATTTTGGCTTGACATTTCATTTTTGTTATAAATGATAATGTGGGATGTCTTATCTTGCCACAAGCACAAGCAAGCAAAAGCAGTCTAGCTCAGAATAGAGACACTGTCACTTGAAAGTCCATCTGCCCTGCAAACCACATCCTACACACAGTAAACTGAGTGTTAAGAGTGACTGCAAGTGAGCCATGAGAACTAAATATTCAATTAAATATCAGTCTGATGTTACTATTTCGCATGCTGCGTTTGTCTTAAAGTATTAAAATAGTTAAATACATTACTGGAAGAGTCTGAAAGTCACTAATAAAGTTGCAAAACAGGTGCAAACTGTCAAATTACATCCCCACAGGAAAGTCACTGTTATCATTTTACCTATGGAATGCTCCATTCCCACTGTAGCAAAACCACTAGCACAGCTGCCACTGCTGCCTAGCTGAGGAGCGCCAAATACTGGAGTCAGAGCAAGCACTGCCGTTCAGGAGTCCCGGAACCAAAAAAACAGGCAGACTGGGAGGGCTGGGGTGGGGGTAAGGGGGACGAGAGAATTGCTCCTCTTGACAAGCTGAGAAGGGCAGAAAGATGGGAAGAAGCCAAAGGGAAAAAGAGACTCTGGTAGCTAGACAACAGTGAGATTCCGCATATTCAGGAAAACAGAATAATCATGTGCATTCAACTATGGATGAATGAGAAAAATATAGAAATGATCACATGAAAATCCTTAAATTAAGAGAGAAAATATTAAGGTAAGGAAAGTAGAATATCAGAGAGAGGACAAAGTAGGAATAAATATCAGCATGACTCCAGCCAAGTTTATCCACAAATACTTCAGACTTTTCCCTAGTTTAAAATCCCTTCCACTGACCACCATTTATCCCCACAAATAAATTCAAACTTGGGTGGCTCTAAACGCACAGATTCTCCCTTCTGACTTACCTGTGAGCACATCTGTTTGAAATTATCCGGCTTTGCTCTTCCTCCTTGGCATCATGAATGCTTCAGAATATAGAGCTAATCCAAAACCCAACTGCTGCAGCAGCAGTCTGCACCGATCCACCTAGAGCTGCTCAGAAAGTCACTAGATCTCCTGGAGGAGCTGCCACTGGTGCTCCAGAACCTCCTATATTCTCCACCACAGCACTTAGGACCTGACAAAAATCAGCCCTCCTCAGGAGCAGCCTCAGGTGGTAAAGATCTTTAGACATCTGGTCATCAGGAAACACTGCAAGTGTTTAGTTGTGTCCCTATTCTGTTTTTGCGATAAAACTGGAGTGAACACCTAGAACATGCTCTCCAAAATCTCAACCTCACCTTGAGATTCTCACATCACCAAATCCGGGGTTCCACCCCACCTCCCCTTCACTGTCTCCTCCTTTTCATATTTCCTGCCAATCTGGTTGGCACCAGGCTCCCTCCTTGCTTCATTTTGCCACCTCTAGCATAGCCCAGCCTTCTCGTATACAACCACTGTGGCCTATGCTATCCAGATAAGGCTTCTTCCAAACACCTCCTTGACATCGATGCCTTGCATGACGTCTTCTTTGTTCATACCCTGATCCCTAACACTCTACACCGGGGAGCCTCATTTTCCAAGGCAATACCTCCTAAATGCCCAACACCGCTTCATCTGGTCACCACCACCATTCCCTTCAAGGCGCTCTCACATTCTCACCACGCGCTCTCCACCTTGGCTGATCATTCAGTGCCTCCCCCCTCTACTTGAACAGCCACATCCCAATCATAAATCTAATGGTCTTTAGGACATTTTTCATGCTTTCAGCAGTGCTCTACTCAGCAGTGCCAGTGTGCAAAACTTTACCTTTCCTCTCCTCTCAGTTACTCCAGTTTCTTTACCTCCTTGCTGAACAACAGTTGTGTGTCTCATCTCTGTTTGCCCCGTCAGTCTCATCATCATCACGGATGAGCTCTTCACTGCAGGGAGCCTGGCTTACCATCTGCTGATAAAGCACTGTGTAAATGTATGGTGCAGCATTAGCAATGATACCAGTAATGATGTTCTGCTCTTAAACATGCTGTCTTGAGAGTCATTTCTGTCTCCAAAAACAAAGCCTACTAAATTCAGGCTTATCTTCCAATTTATCCTCCTTATGGGCTAAGGTGAAATAGGATATACCTAAAGTATACACTGTTTTGTTTGTCCTTAATTATAGGCAGTATTATGCTGCCACAGCAACTAGGAAAGCTTAAGCTGCCCTAAGACGATACAAGATACTGCACAATGCTGCACACCCTGCCCTGTCTCCTGTCCCCGCGAAGCGCCGTGCTACACACAGGTCATGTTTACTCTCCGGTGACAGCTAGCAACCACATTCCAGCAGCCATGGCATGGCACCGGCAAGACGAGGCAAGCCCTTTGGTGGCACCCGCTCTGTCTACATTTACACATCTGCGTGAGAGCTTTCTCACTCTCCCCGGCTCCATGCAGAGAGAAAAAGCGGGCCAGGAAGACATCTCCTTCTCCAGCACCATGCAGTGGGGAGGACACCTTGCAGGGATCAGGCTTCTCCAGCCCACTAGATTCAGAAGAGGGAGTCATTAAGGGGAAAAGGCTAATTATATACCTGGCTCCCCCTGAAACAGCTGGATGCTCCACTCCATCTGCACACCTGTAGCTCTCCCCCAAGCCACAGGTTGCTCAGCCACCCTTCCTGTCTGGCTTGCAACAGAGATCAAACGGTAGCAAGAGAAACTGGGGCATTGTGGGGCATTTAACAAAGAAGGGTTGATGCCCCGAGCAGCTGTTCAGCTGCATCAATGCCAGCAGGCCATCATATCCCTGAAGCAACCCACAGCTCCTGTGATACTGCTACAACACTGCTAAGCAGGGACAAACCATGCGTGGGATTTAGATATATCTGCCAGCAAGGCAGTCTTAATCGGGAAGAGCTGGTAACCCCACTTTCCTAGGTAATTAATTCAAATGTCATTTTCCCACATCACCTCAACATAGTATTTCTTGGGTGTGGGTTGTGCTTAATGAGGAAGCTATAACAACCGACTCCACTTCTTCCCTTGACCTGTCATTCACCAAGAATTTACTACAGTTACGCATAACTATTAGCAAGCACTTCTGTTTCTACCTCACAGACTAGTTTAACTACCACGGGTCAGCACAAAAACGTCTAACTCAGGATCCAACGAGTCACACGTTTTCTTCACCTTTTGGTGAACTACTACTTATTCATAACCCAGTTATCCACTTTATCTGTCAAAGAGATTTAAATTGTGCCAGCTCTGCACAAAGCCAGGATACCAGTGCATCCCAGCAGGGTACAGGGCAAAAGTTTACAGCTATTAAACACAGAGAATTGGTGAACTACATTATGAGCTTAGCAGAAACATAATTCTTGCTTTAAACAGGACAGAGAATGACAGGCTGAAGTGATTTAGCTAGAAACATCTTAAACATGGCAACTAAAAAAAAAAAAGTATGTTTCATTTTTTGTGCTTGTTTCCCCTGCATTAAATTCTGAAAGTACTGATAGTCATGGAATAATCAGGTTTAACAGGTTAGCAGTAATATATGCCTCAAGTGTTCCTAATACATCATAATCTTCCTTCACAGAATTTGCATCACTGTCAAACCGAACTAGTGATTTTCAGTTGATGCTTTTAACATGTTTCTATGGTTACTTTCCAAGGTCACATCACAGAAGCCTGAACAGCAGTTCCGGAAGACAAAAGGCATTTTGCATCCTTCACCATATTAAATAATTTATGAAAGTTAAGGCATCCTCACAGAAAAAAAAAAAAATCATATAATAATAGGTTCTGAGGCTATTTTCTCAGCAACAGTTTGAACCACATTAAAATCAATATCTCTACAAAAGCCTTCAAGAATAGACTATTTGACAAATGTTCCATATGGTACAAAATGCTAAGGAACACTTTCTAAGTTTAGATCTATATGCACAAGCCTACATGAACTGTATGAATGGATCTTAAAGCAGAATATGCGGATATCTAATTTGCTACTGTCAGCTTCATCTTTTAAATCAGACACTCGATATTGTCTCAGAAAGTGTTTCACATCTAAAAATGCAAAAATAAAACTGAACATAATGAAGTAAAAATGGTAACGACAGCCTTTATTATTTCCATCATTTTTCATTCAAAGCCACACAGATTTCATTTGTCCCTGAAACATTACAAATTTTGACTAGTGTAATGAAAGCTTGTACACAAAATATCTGAATTCTCTCCCCACCGCTACACTAGATCAGAGTTTATTGGAACTAATTGAAGTGTCTGAGGCCTGGAACAAAAACACATTAGTCATTTAGTGGTTGTGCTAATATTGCTATGCCTTTCCTGCAGTTTCATTAGATACAGACTGCTTCAATACCCTAATCATATGCTCAGTCACAGCACAATCAGTACACAGAGTACTGACAAGCTGTCCCACCATGCCTAAAGCTGATAAGGTGTCTGCTCTATGAGCAATCTCAATTATTGACTATATTTTATGGTCAATCTAATGACCAAATGCTTATCAGTGAACCATCAGGTGCCTGTAATAGGATAGTGACCCTTGGTTTATATGTGCCATTACTGCTCATTAGTGAATAATTAGATTCTTTAATCCACAACTCACAGGCATTAAAATATGATAGAATATCCTGAATCTAGAAAAAAGACAACTACACTTATTTTCACCCTTAAGATGTCCAATTACATTACTCAGAGACTATATATCTTGTTAAGAAAAGCTGCTTGCAAAAAGCATATCATGTGTAATGTTTATGCCATGTCTGAATTGACACAGCTTTGCCAAACATGCAGGAATATGATGAGAGCGGAAAGATAATGGTGTGATTCACCACTGTGATTCTCCAGATTTATTAACTTAAATGGTTTTAATGTAGCAAAGCCCAGCAATACTGCAAATAATTTTGGAACCTGAAAACTAGTGAATGCTACATTTGACTAATTCATCACACAAAAGCAGGCAGATGCAAGGGAAAGTAGCTGCAACCATACAGCTATTTCCCTGCTTCAAAGGTAGCAGTCCCACAGCAGCAAGTGCAACCCCGTGACCAAACCAGTTTGAAAAGATGTGAAAACAACCCAACATCAAGAAAGATTAAAATTTTAGAAGGGGGACTTCATACATTGTTTGTCTTCTACTCAACCTTGCTCAGGTTTACTTGCTCTTACACATACTTTCTTTTAAACAGCTTTGATTCCCCGTAGCTGCCCTGTTACTGCTCAGACCTTCCTTCCAGCTCACCCTTGTGCACCAAGGCTGTAAACCGAAACACCGTACCCCCACCCAGCAGCACCGGCACTGCTGCCACCACTGTCACCAGCCACCAACAGGCAGAAATGGAACATTAATGGTGACGGCTTCAATTTCTCAAGGTCTTGATTCTCCTCCCAAGGGAGTGGTATTTTCTTTTTTTGGCAGATAGCCCATTAACCTCTCCCCAAGTGCATGCTCATTCTCCTCCTCCTCCTCGCTGCCTTTCTCCTGCCTGATCTTGGACACATCATTTCCTCTCTTCCCCAGGTGTCTGGTTGACAAAAAACCCAACAGCTTATACAGCTTTATACCACAGTAAGCCAATATTTACTTAGTTGCAAGCATAGTTGTAGGACCCTTCTGTGGGCTCACATGTTTTCACTTAGTAATATAAAGTTTATTCAGGTTCCTTATACACCAAAAAAACCCAACACCCTAGAAACAGGTGTAAAGTGTGGAGCACTAAGCAAAGCACAGCTCATTCCACACCAAGGGACTCAAAGCCCAGCTACATTCTTCTTAAATCTGAAGAATGCAAGATTAAACTTCTCCTCCTGCATTGTAAGGGTAAACTGGGAGCTGCTTCACAGCCATCCATGCCCATGAGCTACACATTTTGCTCTAGCTTTCTCATTCTGTCAGTGACCTACTGAGAAGGTCCTTTGGTAATGTCTTGCAATTTGCTTGTGTGACACCGTCTGAAGTTAACCAAAGCTTTCTTCCTTCTATGACAGATCAGAGCGAGGAAAAAAAGCTTAAAACTGATTTAATTTCTTAATGCGCTTCTGTCTGCTGGCTCTAATATTTGGCTTTGATTTTGAATACTTAGCATTTCCGTGCTAGACACTCTGCACTTCTAGGAACTGAGTAATTTTTTTTTTTTTTTAAAGCAGAATGTAATTAAGCTTAAAGAAATTAAATATGACATTCAAATGAGAATAAGCTTTGGACGAATATGTAGATTTGGGCTGCACATATGCTTAACAAAATCAATGCATTCACTGCAAAGATTATCTTCACGATACTTCTTTTAACCATGGGTACTCCTTACCACCAGATAAATGTTTTGCTGCAGCTCTTAGTTATCTTTTTCCAGGTGAGGACATGAACTCTCTATATGGTATTTTTGAGTTTGTGACCTTACAAACACAAAGCTATGACTCTCACCAGGGAACAAACTGGAGTAAAAAATTAACCAACCAATGAAAAAAACCTGCACAGACCTCCTCCCTTCCCAGGCACAAGACAGCCCACAAGCAAGAGTCAAAGGGTGTTATTTCATCGAATAGAAAAGACATTTATTTGCTGCCAGGAAACCATGCCATGGCCCAGAAGCTAATTGTGCTAGGACCTGTACCAACACAGTTAACGCTGTTTCATGAAGAACAAGACTAGAAGCTTCTATTTATGAAGCGAAAGAAAAAAAAGAAAAAAAAAATCTGTATTTAGTGTTGTTACTGGTACGGAAATCACAGATGCAGTTTCCACAAGCACCCTATGAAGGCTTTGTCTTCCAAAGTAACTAACGCTGCAGCCCAATACACTGAATGTTAACACATATGCATATTTTTGCCTAGCTACTTTATTTCTATAACAAAACAGCACTTTTCCTGAGCTAAAGTCCCAGTCACAAACCCTTTTACAAAAGGGCTCATACAAAGATGGAGGTACTCAGTAGATTTGGTCAAAGAGAGGGTAATGACTTGAAAAAAACAAATGCATGTGTGTTTGTGATTATCGATATATTAATTGCATTTATTCCAGTAGAGAACAAGGAACAAAACGCGCCAGGCTCTGCATAACATGAGTAACATACTGGCCCTGCTATGAAGTTCAGAATTTAAGTGGCTGAGTAGCGAAGAACAGTTAGGAAAGAATCAGCAAATACAATGAATAGGGACTACAGCATAACACTAGTACCATGGGTCCTCTTTCATCTCTAGGTGCTTGTCAAGAGAGGATTAGACGAACAGAGAGAGGAAGGACAGAGAAATGGATGCTGCTACAAAGGATTCAAGGCAGGGATGACCTTCTTCCTCAACATGCTTGAGGATGGATGGTGAAAAGGGAAAGAGGAGATGGAACTGGAAAGGCTGGAGCAAAGAAGCCTGATACCCCATCAGTACTGAACAAAAACAGTCAAAACTGTTGATATCCCAGTACTTGTGGTCACTAGATAAGCTGCTTCCACCCCAGTTTCTGTCAGCATCTATCACTCATCCCAGAAGATTTATTCCTCTTCCTCTCCCCTCCTTGTGAGGACTGCACGGCTCGAGGGCAGGAGGAAGACTACACATGGAAAATCTTGATCCATAAAGTCCTCATGACAGGAGCAGTCAGAAGAGAAGGAGCAGCAGCAGGAGAGGGAGACTCTCGGGAGGTGAATGCCAATGGTGGTGGAACAGCCTGGCCAGGATTATGCAACAGTACCTACCTGAGGACCTGCTCAACATGTTTATGAGTGCCAGGGATCAATAATGGCTCTCTCCCCCAGCCTTTGCGAGATCACAGTCATAACTGAACTTGTTTCTTGAATGCTTGCTTTTAGGAAAGCCTGAGATTCTTAGATGGGATCTGGAATACTGAGAAATTAATGCTGAAATACATTAATCAGCTGTGTGATGAAAGACCATAAAAATGCTACAAAACTAATTCAGATAACTGATAACTGTTAAAGGAAAAAATTAATTTCTCATTTAAGTCTCTCTCTCCAACAACCACCATGAAAAAAGAAACAGAAGTTCTTTCTCAAAAAAAATTTCAACCACCTCTGTTCTTTGATTAAAAAATTGAAGAGAATCAGTTTTGAACAGAGGAAACATGGGTAGGGAAAAAGCAAAGTACTAATGGGTTTTAAAATGGTTTAGCTAGCACATAGCTGCTGAAGCTATAAAACTCTGATTCACTCAAGGCAAAAACAGATTCATGAGAAGCAATTAGGGCCTGATCCAACAGACAATGATGTCATTTACAGTCTTGCTGTTGACTTCAAGAATCTTTGAGTCAAGCCAACAACAATCATTAGTAAGGGTTTGTCACTTCACAATAAAACCAGAACTGAGTTTTCCTGACCAGTGACAGAAACATCACTGGGAGAAAAGATTTTGGATCTTCTTTCATATTATTAGGCACCGATTTCTTTCTCTCGATTCCAAAGGGGGTATCTTATTTTCTGGATTCCCCAGTGAAAGTTACAGTCTTTACATTTGCTTAAGACCTACAGATTCATACTGAAATAAATCCAGAGTAGATGAAGCCAAGCCAGACTGTTCATACCTACAATATGAAATACAGTAATGAAAGCTGTGCTGCTGTGCAGTCTAGCTACTTTGGAGAGGATTCATCTGTCCTTACTCATGTAAATAAACAAGGAAAGAGATGTCTGAGCTTTTCCCCTTACCCCTCCTCTCCACTCCCACTGATTTCAGACACCTACCTTAAAATGAAACAAATCATGCTCTGTAGGCAGCCATTTCTCTGTGCTGATTTTAAACCTGCAGCACTTAGTACAGACACAAAACACTAACTTGCACACGCCACTTTTGGGGCAGTCATTTCCCAGCCCCTTGTGTACAGACAGACTGTGTGATATGTGGGCACTTAATGCTTCAGGCTCATTGTACTACATTCTTTTAAAAAACAGGACGTGGGAAGTTGAGCACCTTCTGAGGTCAGATTGTAACTTATAGCAAATGTAATTTTTTTAATGGTGCAAAACATTTTAAAGATCAAGGAAATGGAAACAATACAATTACCGTCATGATTACACGATAAGAAGAACCCTCACTCAGTGCATAAATTTTACTTTAACGTCATTCACAGACATACGTTTTTCAATATTGTCTCAAAACATGTTCAGTTCTGAATTAAGAAAGAAGTTTGGAATGCAAGTACAAAGCCCTGAATTTTGTTGTTTCAAATACCATCTGCTTGACAGCGTATTGCATTTAATCAAGATTGGTAATTACAACAAACATTTTACAAACAAAACTAACATATCGGTTTTGTTATAAGACCCAAGAATGTTCCAGGACACTGCTCAAAAAAAAAAAAAAAAAAAAAAGAATGTCTTAAACTGTTTTAACTGTTGTTACCAACTATGGAAAAACTTTTATTTGCACACACAGGCCATGCTACTGAACAAAAGTCTAACTTTTTTATTTATATTTGAGTGGAAAGAAAAAAAAGATGTTTCCTTGGAGCTTCTGCTCCAAGGAAATGTATAGAACGACAGACTTGCTACAGATGGAAGTGTCTATTAAAGACTAGACAGATACCAACACACATTTTCTTGGGTTTTGGTCACAGAGGTTCCTGCTCAGGCCTCCAGAGAGAGAAATGGGTCATCACATCTCTGCTCCCCAGTGGCAGCGGAAAGCCACAGTCATGACCAGGTGACCAGCTCCACTTCTCAGCAACCAGCATCACACGCTACACCTTCTACCCATGGCAAGGAGACTCAACAGCATTTCACAGACTTTTGAAGGCCCACGAGCAGTTACACAAACCATAAAGGTGAAAAACTACCTTATGAAGAATGAAGCCGCAGCTGAGGTACCTGCCGAGACCCCATCTGGAGCAACCAGGCTCTGGGAGGCTGCTGAGCTGCCTGCTCCTGTGGGATCGGAGTTGTTCTGCCCTGAGCTGATCTGAACATTGGGACCATCTCGGCCACTTTCTGGTGCTGTTTCTGCCTGAAAAAATCAAAACATATGTACAGGTTAATACACTTGCTGAATGTCCATGACAGGGAACAATCCAGCACTTCCAAAGCGTGTCTTTGCAAGGCTGAAGGTGAAGATCAGCAGCAGCTGAGGAGCAATACAGCCAGACAAGAGTACCACAGCAGGTCCTGCAACAGAGAAGATAAAAAACATGACCGCAGCAGACAATCAGAATAACACAAAGATCCCTGTGATGGGTGATGCACAGTTAAATAGTTTGACAGGCATGAAGAAATGGAAAACGATAAGCAGAAGCCTTTTGTTTTACAGTGTTATTTGGGAGCTGGCAGAACTGTTTATCTGGTTCAGTTATAACTGTCAGGAGTTATTTCTCAGTGGCACATCATCTACAAGACCTATCTGTTTAAGAGGAACTAACCAAACGGTCACATTTGTAACACGCTTCCACATGAACAACCCCACAAACTAAATAAAAAAAATTGATTTTTTTTAAAACGTATTTACAGACCCGCTTTTCAGCATTATCTATCTTAGCAGCATAAGTACACGGCATTCTTGTCTCCTGCAAGCTGTTCCAGTGGAAGAACAGGAGTGACTGGAGATGCACCCTCTCCAACATAACACATCTGCGGTATATGAGACAGACTGTGGAGGGGGGAGTAACTGTTTGGGGATTTTGCCAAAATATCAGACATCTGTATTGTGAAATTGTGTCATGTCGATGTCTTCATGCTTAGGCCACCAATTCTTCCAGTACCAAGTTCAATTAAGTCCCATCAGTCAAATGCTCAGCTCATTGACAGTGCTGGGAAGGCCTTCTTTTCGGAAGAACCTGCTCTATGTCTAGGAGTACTAAAGATTTAATTAAAGATGACACCACAATAAATATTTGTCAAAAGAGTTAATTGCTTCACGTATTATAATATATGATGTTTCTGTCATCTGAAATACTACTTTGACATTTCCAACTAATTAGCTAAAATAAATTCAAGAAAAGGAGACAGCCTTGTAATGAAGCACAAAAGCAATTAAGTACTTCCTGGGATGCCACCAAATTTTAAATTTTGTGTTGCCATAGATCATGTTTTACAACTACAAATATACAGACATGGTAATAGGGCCTCCCCAGTTACATACACACCCTCTATTTTCTCATACACTGACAACCCAAACAATTTTTCTCATGAGAACTGAGGCAACCCGGTTATTAGGTATCAAGTAAAACAAAACTCTGCCAACCGAGCAGTGCTCGACCGGTGCATGAAAGGCTGTCTGGAGTTTCATCTGGACTCATTCCCATAGGTTGAGTGGTGAATTCCCAGTTCCCAGCAAAGCCAACAAGAAGAAAGTGCACCCAGCTCTTCTGAAGGTCTGCTCTTTAAAGATTAATACTATTATCAGTGTTATGGAGTGGCTGACTAATGCTTTACCATAGACTGCCACACAAAAAAGTATTTTTATGAAGCTCACCTAAGAGAACTGAGGCTGAGAAACAGAAGAATATTCACGCAGATTAACTTAATCCTAGCGAAGCTACTCGTGCTAGAAGCCTAACCGGAAACTTTGAATAACCCTCTGCAAAACCCTTCACTTTGTAATACAGATGTCTCAGAAGACTTAGCAATGCAGGCAAAAAGGCAGTGATCAAGCACTGCCAGAGGTTAAGACTGGCACAAAAAATGGTATGCCAGCAATACGAGCAGGTACTTCAGCATTAACAAATCGAAGCGACATATGTGCGGTCTTGACCTATACCAAGCCACGGAAAGCATATGGCATGGGGAAAACAATGCAGACTGGGAAAGATCCAAATGTGACATCTGAACTTCTGAGTACCACGAACTGATGCAAAGCACTAACAACACGCAGAGCTTACTACAGGCTTAGCAGTTTGCAGACTAAGAAATCTACACCAGAAACTCTGGAGCCAGTACACAGGGCTCACAAATTGGCACACCAAGGGACTGTCATGCACAGCGGCCAGTGGCATGGTGGCCAGCAAGAGAAGGAAACCCCACCAGCAGCCACTGGCAGGCTAACACTAGCATTTGAATAGTTGCATATGTTCTGCTGGGAACACAAGCATAACACTCTGTCACTTGTGCTGTTGTCTCAGACTAAAAATTACAGGGTCAGTATGAATTCCTAAGACATATTTTTCCATTCCCTTTCAACAGGGGCTATATTAGACAACAGGACTTCGAAGCAAAGCAAATCACGTGTTTAAGGAAAACACCCGAAAAAAGGCAGAAGCACCAACATGGTTCTAATCACTCATACTTTAACTAATGCATAGTTTAAATGATAGCATAATCAAAAGCTAAAGATGAAATGTGTAGAGTTAGCATGAAACTTCAGTGGATTTTACAGCAAAGTGTAACAGATTTCTAAGAACTGACAAGAATTTGTTAAGCATACAGGGTTTTCTTTCTTTTTGAACACACTGTTCATCTCCTGAGGGGTCAATCCCTGTAAAAGCTATTCATATTTAACAAAAATATGAGCAATGTATAACATACATGCTTTTTTAATCACTTTTTTATTTCTACAAGAACTTACAAACATTTCTAAAAGACACCAATGATTGTGGACATAACAGCATCTAACTTGAAATATCCAAATCAAACCTGGTATTTCAGATAGCAGATGGTTAATATACTTTCTAAACCACCATATCTAAGCTGGATGTCTGTAAATTGCCATTCTCACATTAGACACTTTTGAAAACTCAAACTGTAATTTCTGGGTAATTTTGAAAGTTTTATTCTCAGTTCTGTGCGTGAAAAGAGGATGTGGGGAAGTCAAGGAGAAGGCATCGATTCTTGTAAAGGGGGAAAAAGTGAAGTAACACAAGCAAGATCAAATTATCAGAAGACTAGTGCAGAAGACAACCCATATCTTTTTCATAAAGTCTTCAATTACCCAATTAGTATTCTTGAACACAGAGGTCACATCAGTTTTGCTGCACGGTGAGAAGCTGAAAAGCATACAAGTTCTTCCAAGTTTAGCATTCATTTCAACAACTGCTTACACCATCCAAAGTGTAAATACTTTCCAGCACAACCATATTCAGCTCTTCCTGAGACAGCTACATGTCTCAGCTGATGAGGAGGACTCAGGTATGAGGAGATCCAAGTCATCTGCCCTGAGGCGGGAAAACTAAAGACAAGTGATGGGACCCTTCTGGGCACTCATTTGTCACTTACGCTTGTGTCGCTTACAGCTGCTGAAGGGGTATGAATAAGATAAGGGGGCTTTGCTTTTAAACTAAATGCAGGAATTACTTCATGCATCTCCCTCGTCTCAACTCATGCTCTTCTGGGGACTGCGTGTGGAAAATACAATTCTCTAGAAAAAATGGAGCAACATTGCACGACTTAAGCATGCAAGCATAGGGAGCAGACTCCAGTCTGCAGCTGAGAGGGAACTGTGCTTCACTGTTTGCTAAATTTCCATAAATCACTCATGATCAAACACAGAAATCACAACCTTATCACTCTAAAGTGTTACTGACTGCACTGAATATTTAACGTGTCATAAGTCTCCGCATCCAGAGGGATGAACATGAAAACCAGTACCAGTGAGAGCACAGCAAGGACAACACTTGAAAACATCACACGAGGCGTTCTGCACATGCAGGAATGACCAGTGTCTTGGTGCTTCATATCAGTGCTTGCACCATGGACAGGAGGGTTTCGGTACCAGGTCCCAGTGCCTGTCCTGAGGATGCTGGAGCAAAGCTGGATGTGGCAGGGCCACAACAAGCAATTACAGCACAAGGTGTTCCCAGTTAATATGGCCAAAGGCTGTGGAGAGCGCAGGAAGAGACAGAGGTGATCTGACATACTCGGGCTGTGGAGGTAAGCTGGGCAGAGCAGAAGCATCCCCTGCCTTGTCCCTGATTCCCAGCACACAGGTTCCCTGCTGTGACCAGATGGCAGGAAACATCTGCCCAGGTTTAAAAAAATCCAGACCTGTCCAAAAATCACACTGTAGAGAAGTTGATCATAGATTAAATTTCCAGGTACACAGTAAGCTGTCGGGCCATTACCATCTAAAGGACAATTACAACCCCGACAAGCTCTTTACAAGTTTGAAGCACAAAGCCAAAAACTAAGCCATAAAGTTTCCAGTTTCCTGAATATTTCCATCCTTTGGACATTGACCTTTGTCTAGGGATCCAAAAAAGTCAAGCTAGGTGCTGCCACTTTGTCTCTGTAATTCATGCAAAATATGTGCCTGGTGACAGGCAAGAAGAACATGGAAATATGAAAATCTAGAGAAAAATAGATCAGTTCTGGATAGCACTGTAATGGTAAAAGAAAACCAGACAGTTGGATAGAGCTGCAAAAGAAAGTAATCAGGTATGATGTCTAAATTTAAGTATCAAGGACAGATTCACAGAAGAGGGAATGGAGAAAATTATAAAAGCATCAGTGAGTCTCATATACATCTGCGTAATCAGAGTCAGAACTCAATACAATTTATTTTAAAAAATTGGTCCCATAATGAAAGCATTCAGCAGGGCTTCAACCATGAATTGCAGGTGAAGCTCTAGCAACACTAGGCCTAGGTCTGTAATGGGGCTTCTTTCCTGGCGATTTTTTAAGTTGTTTTTACCCCTTTCTGACTAGCAGGCAGACATACAGAACTTTGAGAATTTGCTTTAACTTACTATTTTCCCCTTTCAGACCAGAACATCACAGCCAATTAAACTGTAAAAACTGCTTGATCTAATGATTTTGCAATATATTAAATCTACAGTTTGTATATAATAAAACAATAATTTTCCCCCTAAATGATTCATGCTAAGACTTCTATGACCTACTGTCACTAACTGGAACAAATCTGACGTAAATCTCTATCTGGATAATGCTCACACTATAAACCTTTCTTTCCCGTAAGAGTGGGTAAGTCCTGCATACGTCTTCTATGTGAAATGTCTCCTCCTCAGACTGCCTAGCTTTATGTAAAGTTAACAGTGCAGTATATGCCAGGATGAAGTGAAACATGTTCTAGATAAACTTTTTACTGCCTTTCGTCAATGTTTCTGCCGGGGCTCATTACAAAATAACTACGGCATTTTATAACTACAACACACCACTGCAGTCATTTTATAACCTGCAGCTGTGATGTGGTAACAAGAACACCTAAACCTGTAGTTTCAGACTTTTATGTGCATCTCACGTTCAATGTGAATCAAACACAGAGCGTTAATATCCCTTCCTCCAAAACAGGCTTTCAGCTACAAGAGCTGCTAATGCCTGACTTCTTCTCTGTCTCTGAAGATGAGGCAGAAGGAGAAAAATCACAGAGAAGCAGAAATAAATAGAAACAGGAGGGCTTGTCTACTGTCACAGACTGGAAAGTAATATAGGAGATCCAAAGACAACCTCAGGGCCCTTACTTTTTTGATTAATATCTGAATTACTAAGACAGGTTCAGGGTGTGGAACTCCATCACCAAAAATCACTAGCAGTCTGTGCTTCACGCACAGAAAGGTCCTCAACCTTCAACTACAGGGCACATTCACCGAGCTGCATCCGGAGCTGATGCTCTTGGCAGAACAAGGATGGAGAAGAGGCAGCTTGTTCCCCTTTGACCAGGGGCTCCTGATCTCACCCTGGCCCAAGATCTCTCCTAAACCATGCTCCTCGGTCTCTGAGAAATTTATTAAGGTTTTGGGCAGGTCTTGTGCAGCCTCCTTCACCTACAGAACACCCATTCCTTCCTTCAGCCTGCCCATGTTCCCAAGCTGGAAGGTCTTTGCAGCCAGGGCTCTGCTAGCACAAAGATGACACTGGGCAACAATCATAGAATCACAGAATGGTCTGGGTTGGAAGGGACCATATAGATCATGTAGTTCCAGCCCCCTCTGCCATGGGCAGGGACACCTTCCCCTAGATCCGGTTGCTCAAAGCCTCATCCAGTCTGGCCTTGAACACTGCCAGGGAGGGGTCATCCACAGCTTCTCTGAGCAACCTGTTCCAGTGTTTCATCACCCTCATGGTGAGGAACTTTCTTAGATCTAATCTAAATCTACCCTCTTTCAGTTTAAAGCCATTACCCCTTGTCCTATCACTACATGCCCTTGTAAAAGGACCAGTTACTTCACATTTCAGCCACTCGGGACAGTGGAACCAAAAGAGCCACCAAGCGATGCTTTTTTTTTTTTCCCCACCTTCTTCGCAGCTATCTGACTACCAGTTACACAAACTTCACCCTCCTATCTGCACATGTAAACCCACCACCTCAAAAGTCAGGAGGTCATGGAAAAGGGCTGTCAAGAAGGATGTAGATCCTGCTGCACATAAACACTCTCCAACTGGGACTGCAGTGGGTTTAAAACAGCCAGGCTAGAGGAACTGTTTCTTCTAATGCCTCCAGGCAAGCATCAGAAAGCGTTGCCCAGAGCTCTCCCTGCTGACATGTATTACAATAGTTACAGCCTCCAAAGCCAAAAAATACAGCTGTGTACTGCTCAAGGTGTTTTAATTTACCATTGTGGTCAAAATTAAAAAAGAACTGTTTATTCAAGTGGACAAATACAGCTGAATCCCTGCTTTTTGTCAGAAGCTGGTATGAGCAAGCAAAGGAATTCATTAACAAGCTCATAATAATGCAAATTGCTGTCACCTTAGGACTGGGTTTCCTACAAGAGGACAAATGCTTTTTCATTAGGACTGATTTCCACAGGCCAGATGTGTCTCAAACAGCAGTGAAACACGGGACATGTACAGAGTGTTGAATTGGGAGAACATGTGTTGCCTTCCTGACTCCACAACAAACTTTCTTCATGACTTTCGGCAACTCAACCAAAATCTCATTGTGCCCTGATTAGTCTCTATTCAGCAAAATGGAATGACCATGTTCCCAGGAAATTACAAGTCTTACAACTTTATTATAATCATTATATTGTTATAATGATTGACATATAAAGTCAGCAAATAAAGGCAAAGGTGGACAGAGACTGTCATATCTAATCTCTCTTTCAATCATGTTTGAACTGCTTACATATTACATGTAACTACTTTAAAGAGAACATCCCTTGGGATCAATCTGCCTGACAGCTACCATGTGCAAGGCACCCATTGACTAGTATCTCAGTTGAAGAGCTACAAACCCTCATTATCCAAAGGGAAAACTGGGTCTTTAGTACATCCGAATCTAGAGAACAAGGTTCAATTACAGGCAAGCTCATGAAGCAGCATTAAGTTCACAAACACAGGCACAGCTCTGACCATGCTATCATTGTTGAAGGACACTGAGGTCCCAAATTAGGGATGGAGCAGTGCAGGTGCTACTCTTTTTTCTTTGTGGCTGTTCCCTGCTGACCCGCTGTTTACTTCCCATGTGGGAACCGTGTAGCCCAGATGCACAGACAGTCATGAGTCACCATGACTGGAGTGAAATCTGCAAGCCTGTAGATGTCCCAAAGCTCTTTCAAGTAGCCAAGGGCCATGACAGTAAAGCGGAAGTCCAGAAGATCTTCTGAAATGTGAGTTGGCAAGGCAGTGTCAGGTGAGATTTGACATAGATAAGACCATGTATTTAGGGAAAAATAACCTAAACAACTCCTAAACAACGCTGAACTCAAAACTTGCAGTTACAACTTGAAAGATCTAAGGGTCATTGACAGTTCCTCTGAAATCAAGATGTAGCAGCGGCCAAAAAAACCACCAAACAAATTTTGGACATCACAAGGCAGGGCACAAAGAACAAGGAGGGTGTCCACACACTGAGTACCTGGTGTAGTCCTAGTCCTGCATCTTAAGACAGGGGTAGTAGAGTAAGGGAAATAACAAAGACAAGCAAGTAAATGGTCAAGATGCCTCAGGAGGAGAGATGACAGAGGCTGAGACTCTCATTTGGAGAGGGGAAGGCTGAGGGGGGCCTGACTGAGGTTTACAAAGTCATGGAGGTGGTGGATAAGCTGAAAGAGAGTACTGCTTTACACTGGGATAGTGAACTCGTGGAACTTGCTGACATAGAAGGCTGTGGAGGCACACACACCTCTGCTGCTGGAGACACCCCTGGACTAGATGGGCTGCATCTCAGACCCAGTAGGTTTCTGCTTACTTTCTTATCATTCACATACAATGTTTTCACTAGAGTCTTTCTTAGCTTAACTAGTAACAGGAGGTTGCGCTACTCCTATAGGGCCTAAGGGTACTTGAGTCATCAGGAGAGGCTGGTGAGACTCAAGGGGATGTCTACCTAGCTGCTCTGCACAGACCAACTAAATCCAGACCCTTCCCAAGCTAGGTATCACAAGGGTCGCTCTCCCCTTCTTCACCCTTCCACTGCTGTCTACCTCCCTATCAGCCAACTGCCCTGCCAAACTTTACCACTGTGACTTTAGAGAAGTAAAAGGGGGGAGGTTCTGAATGGTATCTTTGCCTAACACCACCAAAAAAACAGCAGTGGACTCCTGCCTGTGGCACCTTTCAAATGCTTCCTTCAACTAAAGTACCAGAAAAGGACAAACTCGTCCAGTTGTGAGATAGTGGCAGCTATGAAAACCCAGAGGAATTAATTCATAAGCATTTGCACACCAAACAAAAGTAATAATAATAACAGGTCAACTCTGGAAAATGCCTAACCACAACATCAGCTTGTATAATAATTTACATGGACTCACTTGCCTAGAAGGGTTTCACGCTTGAATCTTACAAGTACTGCTTTCAGATTCAAAGCAAACCTCTAATTATTGATCCTTCGCTACACTGGGAAATTACCTCATCGTAGTTTTAAAGTTCTATTTATAAGTCTAATAATCTCGTCACTGATTACGGTGACTGTATTCTAATTATAAATCCATTATCTCCTCAACAATGAAATAAAATCAATAATGCACGTAAATGGGAAAAAAGGAATTTAAAGGCATATATTAATGTCATTTCAAGTAGCACTATTTTATGTGCCATCTCTAACAAAACTGTGTCACATCATTAGCAATAATGTGAAAAATCTTTTTCAATTAACAGAGCTGATTTGATGCTATGTTCAGTAAAGTGGCAATCCATTCCATTAAACACACACATATGAAATGCTTAAAACATCTATGAACTCTATCTACACATCATAAATTTTCTCCCAAGTGCTGAAACAGAAAAGTAGATACATTTTCTATTGATGCTTTTTAAACCTCCTTTCAGATGCTACCACCCAGGGCATTTTGCTGATTCTAGTTGCAAGTAACAAAGAGCATCAATATTTGCCACCTGCTCAGCCGCTCATGCCACAAAACAACAGGAGATGCTTTTGGCAGCACTCACACTGCGCACAGCTTGACTACGTGAAGTCCCACAACCTCAATACACCATCATTCCAGTACACAGCCCATGAAGCAAATGTTAAATTCAAATCATTTTCCAAAAAATGTACAACATTCAATCCTATTTGACACAAGCAGGACGACTGTGCAATCCACACCTGCATCCAGCTGTGCAAACCAGTTCCTTTCATGTGGTATGCAGAGACTCTTTCTCCACCAGCCTGCACACGGCTAAGGTCTGAGCTCAGCCTGAATTTATCCGGTTTCGCGGCTGCATTAACCTCTGAAGCTGCAGCCCACCCTTAACAAGCAACATAACCAGCGCAAAGCAACGGTAGCCTTACAAAAGCACTTCTACATCAGCTATATAGAGTCTTTCTCAAATGCTGGATGATGCCTCTGAGCTCCAGCCAAAAAGCATAAGCCTTTCTTGTAAGGTGATTTGTAGTGTTGGGGTGGCTTGGGATGCGTTGATTAACAGTCAGTTCACTGGCAAATTCATAGTGGAGCATACGCACGGTATAAATGGACCATCAGGAAGCAAAAGAAGCTGAAAGTGCATGGAATGAACAGAAAAGGCCATCCCAAAGAAACTAGTTCAAAGGCAAGAGTAGAAAATGTTAATTTCTGGGGTAAAAAAAGGAGGGGATTTTTTATCTTAGCGTGGTTTATGATACACTTGCTGGATGAGAGAATGACCTGTAGGCCAAAGGTAAATCCTGTGGATTCTCATTTGCACATAATCATTAAAGTCTGCTTGTCTTAAATCTACCCTGATGAGTACAGGTGAAGTCTGGGCCAACATTCTTTATTATTGCTTGTTGACTTTAATTGTCAACAAAGGCAAGTATGGACTTGTTTCCCTGGGAGAGCTATAATAGCAACTGCTTAGCATAGAGGGGTGAAGGATCAACAGAACTGGCTTCAGGTGGTAACTGAAGCCACAAGAGGGTCTGAGTCCTGAGAACAGCTACCCTGTCCTCCACTGTAAAACCAACAGTACGACAGAAGTGTCAAACACACATCATAAAGAGATGCACTCCACACCCTTCAACTAGCCTGCACATGGCTAAGAAAATGCTCATTTCCATTTTGTAGCCAATACCTTTTCTGTCAACTCTTAACATTTTTCCTAAGTCACTCTGATACCTGGGGATACTTTAAAAAGTAACTTCATCTTCACCTTCAGCATCCTACACTGCGAGCAATCTAGAAAAACAGAGTCCAAAGACCTTAGCAACTACACAAACCAGAGCACTACGTTTTTATCGGAGTGTTCAAGGCTGAACTGCCAATCCACACCCTCTGAGCTGGTTGCTGCTGGGCCAGGGCCTCGCCAACTCTGAACGCACGGTGCTGACAGCAGCATCGTCCTCCACACCACAGCTCTCCCTCTGCATTTGCTAAGGCAGCAAAGTGCAACGCAAGGCATTACTGCCCAGCTGAGACACAACAGCCTCAGGAAAGGTCTTTTCCATGAGGACTATGAATTAGGTTAGTATGAGACAAGCATTTAGTCACTTGGATTAAAAGGTTTCCTTCTGCTGTTCAGACTTGTAACAGAGAGTGACCAACACTGAAGATTTCCTCCACCCCCCCTCTCCCCTATGGACTTCCTCTACAAGAGCAGTAACAGCACCACCACTAAGCTAAAGGGAAAACAGAAAAGCCTCTGTGCAGCCTTGGCCCCACCGCCTGTCTGGGGTTTGCTACTGACTTCTGCAGAATCAAGATGTTATACGTGGAGTCTGACAAATGTCCCAAAGCTCAGTCATTCAGCTGTCTCACTGGTGGGATTTATGGTCAAAGCACTATATTTTAATTGTTTTGTTACAAAGTATATTTCATGCATTGTATTAATAAAAGGTCACTGAGAAAGCTATCACGAAGGATTTTAAAAATTAATTTAAAAATCCATTTGGTTTGACATTCATCAAAGTAAAAAAGTAAATGCTGGAAAGTAAATCTTCTCCTTCTTCTGTTTTCCAGTGTCAGCTTTTTATTGCATCCTCTAAGCAAAATGTAAGTCATCCTCTCTATAAACAAAGAGGATTTAAGGAACGTCAGAAGCTGAACTACCCTCAGATGAATCCATCTGGTTTACATTAGGGTTAGCAGAAGACTTATTCCTAGGAACTACAGGAAAGCTTGAATTGTGACTAAAATAACTGGGAATCTTTCACACGAAACAAATGAACGTAACTCCTGTAACTCTAGAGTATATGCACCCATTTACACACGCTGTGGGTGAATCCTCCCTCTCTGAACCTCACTAAACCAGGCCATAAACTTATGCCTAACTTTAAATTTTTGAACGCTCTCAAGGATGTACATTGGACTTTTGACAAATTTACAATTTTATATACATATGCTTTAACAGTTTTACTTAAGACACTTTCAGTTTTCCAGTGCTCCAACTTTCCAATTTCCTAACGGTGCATTTTTAATGTATTTTTAAAGCAAATTAGAAGCTGTTAAAAATTCAAGGAGCCACAATAGTTTGCCTTATAACCAGTATCAATTATATATATTCAAACTAGCAATATAGTGTGGCAAGGCTTTCATTTCCCATAAGATGAACAAAAAAGTAATTTCTAAAACAAGCTCTATCTCACTGTGAATGTCTGCAGCACATGGCATGGCTACTTGACCACTTTTATGCAGTACATAACACTGCATTCTAGTAACACTGTCAACTGAAAGCATACAGTAAGACCTTTTTCCACAATACATACAGATACTTCTAATACGTGTACAAGGTATTTTCAGCGGTTTTAACACTCTACCGTCCGGTCAGATTCCAATACATGTAGGGACTACCCTCGCTCCTCTGCTTCTGTGTTAAACTGAGTGGCAACGCTGAGCACCCCTAACATTTTTTCATTTGAGTAGTAACCTTATATTCACTTGTCAGGTCTAGAATTAAACACATCAATATAAAACTATTTATTAAAGTTGTCAGTTGTCCACTACAAATCACCTGTCTTACCGACAGTTAAACAGCGTGCGCTCCCCTCCACAGTGCACGCTGTCTGGTCAGACTACTTATCACTGCTACCGGTGATTATTTTTTGTAATTTTTCACAACAGGCCACTTGGGTAAAGCAGCTGATTACATCTTCACCTTTTGCACCTTGGTTGCAATCCTAGTCTTCCCCTCCGTGGACCTTCCTCCAGATCCTTAATTACTGTTCCTCTTCATGGCTCCTGAAGCCCACAGTTATTTTGGTTTGAGCAGCACCCACACTATGCTTTGAAGACATTTTCCTGTTCAAAAAATTTATAATCTATATAATGGATTTTCACACTTGAACTCCAAACACATATTAAAAATTTACAATGTCCTGCACTTCTGACCCCCAACATTCAGCCCAGAAGTGTTTTTGAAACCATAAGTGACATTACAAGGTAAGACATGTGAGTTTGGGGAGGGAGATGAGAAGAACAGAAATCAAGTAATTTTTTTTCCTCTCTGCAGACAGTTCCACTACCGCCACTATTAAAACTAGCCATAAATAAAAAATATGGATCCCGGACAAATGTTTGTAGGTACGAGGTCTCCTGAGGCTGGGCAGCCGTACACTGGGGTGTATTTTCTTGCCCAGAAGACACCAGGCACATGGCACCCCGTGTTGGTCGCCAATGCAAGAGTTTGCTCTGTATCACCCACCTGGGCTCTACCAGCACCAGCAGAAAGCCACAGGCATTTTTGGCAGACAAGGTGAGCCAAGAAAGATATCCAAGATGAGAAGGACAAAGCACCTCTTTGAGGTGCATGTTGTTCTCCCACAACTACAAAGGAAGCCTCGGTAATTAGTTTAGAATAAACACCTGTCTTTTTGGCAGGTAAAAATAGCTGAGATGAACCCCAGCCTTCATCTGTGTCTGTCTTCCCATCTTTAGAAAATTAGTCATGCTCCTTTTGTATGCAGCACTAAGTTAAATCACTGAGAGGTAAGGCGCCTGGGTAGCAGTTTCCTACCAGGGAGTTCAGCACTCGTTTCAAGAACTCCCTTCTGGAAAGAAAACAAGGCAAAAGTACAGATTCCCAGTGAAACAGGTATTTACAGAGTGGTCAAAAGAACTGAGAGTTTAAATTCCCCAGTAAAGGGGCCATCTTTTTCTTCTGCATTTGTTCAGTATCTTGCCTAAATAGGAGCTGAAGACTCCAAGATACAGTCACATCATACATAATCAATAGTGCATTCAATGCTGTCTTTGCTGATGCAATTCTTCTTCTTGCTCCAGAATTCCTCTAGCCAGACCAGCTTCACGCCAAAAGAAAATGGGAAAAGTTACTAAAGACAGACATCTCCAAGAAGCTTGTACGTCCACAGCTCTCTCCTGGGTTAATCTTCAATCTAAATCCTGTCTCCAACTTCAGGCAACAACAGCCAAAAATCAAACAATAAATAAATAAATACACAAAACTTTTCTAGTGGAAAGGAAGTTCAAACTTCACAATCAATAGAAGTCAGGGAATCCCAGCCTTTGCAAAATTGTAAGATGAGGTGAGATGAGCATTGGACAAGAATTGGATGCAGTGGATGTTGTCCTAGGCAAGGGCTAGACTAGGCAATTCCTGAAATCCCTCCAACCCCATTTCCTTCAACACCTGTGATTCCTCTGGGGACAAGCATATGGGAAGCACTTTCTGCCTCACCCACTCAAACAGCTTCATTAGACACAAGGCTTTTAATAATACAAAAGGCAGTAGGAGAATTCAGACAGACACAGAAGGCACAATCTGGGAAGACATCCACAACAGAGACTTCAGTAATGATATTCAGGCTTAAATTAAAAACAAAAAGTACAAAAAAAAAAAAAAACCACACCACCAACAAACTGAAGCCTAGCATCTCTCCAAAAACTGCTTCTAAATCTAAACTGTCCTTGCAGATGACTAGATCACATCCAAGCAGCCTCCAACACTCACAGTCTAACAGTGTTTGTCCTTTCATTAAAGGTCACCGTTTTCCAGGCTACTGAGTTTCTTTGCATATTTCTAGATCACACTTCAGCTCTGTTGCATTATAGACATTTTTCCTTCACAGAGGTTAAATGAGGCAACTTAGTTTTATCTTAGAATAACGCAGTGGTTAGGGAAAACCACATCTATCAGTCAGCATGTTTAAGCCGGAAGAAATCTGGAGCTGGCTGTTAGTGAATTATTTAAGACAAGAATAAGGCCAGAGAAGGAATGAGAAATGGAAATACTTCTGCCTTCAGAGAGTACAGGCTTTTCAACCCAGTAGCTTTCCCTTTTTTTCCCCTACATTCCGGTGATATACATGGAATTTAAAAGATAATTAAAAGGTAACATCCTATGCCTTACATTGGCCAAAGTGATCCCTAACGCATGGAGCAGAATTTTAGAGAAAAGCACTCATAGCAGGAGCTTCTCATAAACCACAAAGAGCTGAATGGGCCAGTTTTTTCCCCTTTCTCAATGTAAAATCGTGAGAGCGCGATCTGACATCAGTGGAGATTCACTGGATTTAAATGGGGACCCCTCAAAGGTGGGATGTCTGTGCATTCACAAATTTCCATATGAGAGAGAAGTATGGGAGGGAGGAATCATGTCTCCAGGCCTTTTCTGGAGGGAAACACAACAGCCACCCTGTAAAAGTAATGTTACACAGCAACACTTAAATATTTCTGGAAGGAAACACAACAGCCACCCTGTAAAAGTAACATTACACAGCCACATTTAAATATTTATCTCTGATGATCTTAGAGCTCAATCAGCTAAAGCTACCAAGCAATATTAGGTCGTGTTTATATACAACAGCACATGAGGCATTATGTTAAATTTAAAGCTGTCTAGCACCAACATACCTGGTCTTGCAAGATCTGCTACAATGTCTTTAAGTGAAAACCACAACTTCTATTTGTACACATTTCATCATTACTCACACTCCCCTGTTCACTACCATGTGAAAACAGTTTAGGAATAAATCTTCGTCAAAACCAGTCACTATACCCTTCTTCTCAGCACAGTTCCATAGATAGTCACATATCTGTAATGAACTTGCTTTTAAAGGTAGCATGCACCTCTACAAAGCTTTTTCATTTCCCACAGGAGTTCTTAAAATATACACAGAACACAGGAAATCAACATCAATGCTTAAAATCCAAGTGCAATGACATTTACAAGCATGTGGCTCTGAAGCAACCTTCTGAACATCCTCCTTTCCAGCAAACTGCTTTGCAGCACATCTAACCTGAAGATTAATGCTCTCCATCACAGTCTATCAACAGCATCTGCTGAACTGAACACAGCCTTAGAAGTTCAGCGTCAGACTTGGGGGTCAAGTTCATCTTTGATATAATCCCATGAAGATCGCAGAGTTTCATATGTGATAAACTTGGCCTTTTATGGTTTTCTAAAGGGGTCACCAGGTATGTGACAGACACATAACATCACCTGCATACGTGAAGTGAAAATAGGTGCAAAAACATCTGAGGGAAGGATCTCACCATCTTAGATAAGAAAGCAAATGCCTCGTGACACCTGACAGAACATTGTTCAAAGCTCTTTTTCAGCTCTTCAACTCTTGAAATATGGTTTAGAATACCATTAGCTGATCCTCCCTAAGATAAATATATATACACATCTCAAATTTTATCTTTATCTCTCTGTATATCCACACACGTAAACAAAACTCAAGCACATGAATTATCGCTACTTACTAGACAAGCCTGTGGCAGGAAGCTGTTCACCCTGGAGATACTCCACATGCCCTCGAGGTACTGCTGAGCTTGGATGGTGACCGAGCTCAGAGCACCGCTGAAACCGCTGGGGGCCACCGTGACTTGAACGCTGGAGTTCGGAAAACCGCCCACGCCTTGAGACCACCCCAGT
>Ga0181612_131047_pt1 | contig 28810 bp, 12 predicted proteins | sample HoacroProtozoa21_FD_119630 | JGI IMG/M metagenome (GOLD analysis project Ga0181612, IMG submission 119630) | Hoatzin crop microbial communities from Cojedes, Venezuel. Combined Assembly of Gp0051906, Gp0051904, Gp0051908 | reverse complement strand
CTTGGACTTACTGTGGTTCAATATTGTTTAAAAGTAGCATGTACAAACCGTGCCATGGCTCAAGTTTTGTATACAGTGTTTGTCTGAAGAAGAGACAGTGCATTGTCCCTTCCAGAATATATCAGAATTTCCAGGTAATCTTTATTCTAAGGATGATGGCTGTCTGCAATTTTTTGTTTAACAGAAATCTAGCTTTCTAAATACATCCTCTTAGTAGAAGGTACTTTTTTTTTCTAGGTGATACATGTTTTATTTTCATAATTTAACCTTACTAACTTCTAAAATTGACTGATTAACATTCATTTCAAGCTTCAAAATTCTACTTCTCTTCTTTGGGCTTCCAAAACAGTAAAAAACCTGTATTGTCAAAACAGGATAGCTTTATTTTGGTTGTTTTAAATTTCTCTCCCTTTTCCATCCCTCCCTTCATCTGCCTGTCTTCAGGGCATTATGGCTGTGTCTCTACCATGGGATGATTTCATTTTCTTTGTTTTCTAATCACTTAAGGACATGCTTGCCAAGATGTTCAGAAAATGTAGTGAGTTGTGAGTATCTTACTTCTGAGGGTTTAAAGGAGCATGGTTGTCAGTGCATGCTGAGCATTAGTCCTATGAAAAATAACAACTCTTTAACATGAGCTAAATGATGCCAACAATCATCAGTTGAGAAAGTCGTGGATCTACCACATTTGTTATCATCCAGGTGGAGAACTGCAGCTTGTCAGTGGTGGCTTCTTAATGATTTTGTAATTCTGTTGAGTTCTTCTGTTCTTTTCTGAGCTAATATACATTTTCCTAAGATGGATCTGATTTAAGAAAAACAAGACTTTTTGTGATCTCAAAATTGATGGCTTGCCACATATGATTTCAGAGTATATGAGCAGCACACTAAACAAGATATTCTGGAGAACAATTTTGAATTGGTCCACTATATTAGTATTGATTTTTTTTGTCCTTTTGAGCTTCCCTGATATAAATGTGGAAATAACTGCATGAAGCACAATCCAGAACCCACTGTCTGTGTAAGTGCACTACTTAGCGGTGGTCTGCTTATGTTTAACCCTTGTTTGATATCAAGACAGCAATAAGATTAGATCAGGGTTAGTATTCAGTCCATCTCAAAGCAGGGTCTTCAGCAAACTCTGTTGATTTCAGGCTGTCAGTTACAACCAGAGTATTGAAAGTTGTTTGCATTAACAGTGTAAACATTTTTTCCTTCATTTCATGAAAACAGTTTACCCTAGACAACATGTAATGGGAAATTTTTCTACTACTTCATTCAAATATTGCCTCCCATCCAAATCCTCTAATGTGCATTAAACTGAAAACTGAAAATAGTTTGCCAGAAAAACAAACATCATTGTAAATGTGCTATTTTGAGAATTAAAAAAAAATATATGGTGTTAATGTTTTTTTTTTTCCTTCTATAGGAACAAAAGGTTAAAGTGTATGATTTCCAGGTTTAGAAACCCTGTGTAGTCTGGCCCTTGTAAGTGCATGGAAATCGTAAATAATCGTTCACCCAAAAAAGTGGTTTTGGGGAAAGAAGTGTTATATTTATGATAGCAAATAATTTGTTGTGTCTGAACAATAAGTTTGGAGTGACTTTTTTTTTTCTAATTTAATTTCAGTCATCAAATTTGCTATGATTCTTGAATACTTTTTATGAAATACATTAGAGAGATACACCAGAAATGTAGAAATACATTAGAGAGAAATTAGCTTTTAAGATTAAATTTTGGGTTTGTTTTAGTAACTCAAGCCAAACAAAATTGGGTAAACAGCATTCTTTTTATATCACCACTGAATTAATTTTAGTATTTGTGAAACTGTAAAATTATTCTCCATTACATCTGAATATTGCAAAGCTTTTCCATCTCTGCATGGATCGACCAAGCTTAAACTTCCCTTTTATACATTGCTTTGAAATGAAAGGTAAAAATACAAGAATGTAACTACCCGAAATACTCTCATGGTAATATTTAGTGTTTGCTGGTATTGAAATACATAAATGAGTGTGGGAGGAGTGTAAAAATCAGTTAATAAGGACATGCGATTCTTTTTGGAAGGAAGTTAAAATACTTTGTTCTTTCCATTCAGGGCTGACTGTGCTGGACAGGCCACTGAGTTTTCTGCAGCTGCATTCTTTCAGGGTGTATGAACGTGCACAGGCAGAGAACTTATAGGACTTTAGAAGCATTTCACACGTTCATTGGGGCACCTTCATATTCCTCAGGATTTTTTATGCCTAAAAAGGGTGCGTCAGAGGATTGAATCGCATCAGCGATCTGAGAGTGCATCTATATATTTTGTAAATCATATTAATATTTGTAAATCTTAAAAACAAAAAGGAAAAGATCACTGTAACTACATAAGATTAGCTGGCTTATAAGGCCTTCACTTGTGTGAAGCTTACTGTTTGCCACGACTCTGAAGTGTGTTGAGACAAAACAGACTGGCTAGTGATCTCCTTTCAAATAATTACATTTGTTTTCTCTAGCGATTAACAGATGATCCTGTCACTCTTATTTTTGAGTTCCTAATCCTCTTCTTGTGTTTTGGGATTGTGTTGGGTGTCTCCAAGTACCAAGGAGATAGCTTTGTGACAGGAAATTATTTTGGACTAAGCGGATCCAGAATGTTATGTTCTGGAAGTAAATCTGGTTTGTTACCTGTCTCACAGTCAGTACTGCATGCAGTAACAGACCAAAAAGGGGAATCGGGATCAACAACAGTAAGAAGAGGTGATCAGAGGAAGGGTTAGAGGCAGTCAGACCTCGTAGAGCTAGTTCTGTTTCGTTTGTAAATCTTTTATACTGTACCTCATACTTCTTGTGTGAGGATTAGTTTTAGAAGTTTCTTGGGGAAAAAAATGAGCAGCCTGAAGAGAAAATAGCCCCACAGAATATTGAAATTTTACAGCATGGACAGTAGGTGGATTTGTAAAGAGACTAAGAGCAAGTTGACTCATAAAATCCTCTAGCAATTAATCATTTAAAAATATTTAAATCCTGAAACATATATAAACACTAAATTGCAGCATCTTATCCAAATTACTAATTTAGCAACTTTTCTTAGGTTAAGCCTGGTTTTGATGAATTGATTTAGTATTTCAGTATATATATTTATCGCAGTATTACTCAGGTATCCCATTCAAATTTAAAATAAATATTTCTCTTTTTTTTTTCAGACTTAAAAATCAAGTACTAGTGGAGCTCTCCATACAGTTAGCTAGTTACTAACTGATAAAGGATTTGGGGGTGCATATTAAAGAGTGAGACACTCTTTAATTGGATTTAACTATATGCAACTGCTTTGATTTAAATTGCTCAGGACAGATTTTTTTGGTGCTGTCATTTTCTGATGATATTGCATACTATAAAATATTACTTAAAATAAACTGTAATTATACAGTATAGAAGAGACTGATGAAAGGAGTTTGAAATATTTCTGATGGAAGAAAAAAATCTTGCATATAATATGAAGGAAATGCAAAGTTGGCAAAAAATGATGTCTGAATGAATCCATAGCCATTTTAAGCATGTGATGATATTGACTGTTATTACTTTTATAATTTATATTCCATTTCACAATAAGGGGAAGGTGGAGGTCTAAGGCTGCAACTTTTAGGATTTCAAAAGAAAATTATGTTAGTTTAAGTCCAAAAGTTGGTCTGCCCTGTGTATTTTCAGGGGATTCCGATGAATTAGAACAAAAGTTACAATTCCGAAGAGAACTGAGTTTATTGGAGCCAGGTAGAGCTGCTCCTCTTTCCCTTGTTATTCAGGGGCAATAGTTGGACTGTTCATGAGTTGCTACTGTAAGATTTGAATAAGATACTAGGTACGGTGGAAAATGTACTTTCAAATAAATTGCTGTAATCCACAGTACTGTGACAGTCTTCCTGTAACAGGTATTGAGAGTGCTCTGTGTGTATCTTTCATGTGATGAAATCCATTTGGAATGGGGATCTTTCTCTGTTTGTCCTTGTGCTTTCCTTCTGGAGTGAGTTACAGGTGAGCATGACACTGAGCTGTCATTAAACATGATGCTCTTTTATTTACTTGGAACCCCACTACAGAAAGGTGGAAGCCACACGCATCAAGCTACTTTTGAAGTTTGCACTTTGGTGTGTTGATAACTAAATAACAGATCACCTGGTGGGAGACTTCGATTGCCTGTCAAGGCCAATCAGGAATCACTGGCAGAGAAAACACTTATTCCAGGAAAGTACTCCTAGTGTAGACATGGTCAAGTAATCACAGAGACCCTCTGATAACGAAAACAGCCTCCATGCAGGGTACTGTAGTTGTTAGCAGCGAGCTTTAAAGGAATAGGCATGGAGGGAGTGCTTTTGCTATGACTCATCTACTGTTCTGGGACTGCCTTAGTCAAAGTCCAAAGGTGGACCTTCATCTTATTCTTGGTCTTACTGAGTTGAAGGCAGGGCTGAAAATGTGGTTTTAAATCAGATTTGCCAAGAAGGTAATGGTGGTAATTGTAATGTATTATCAGGAGGAAGTAAACATCTGTCTTCATTGTAAGCGAAGTAAAAAGATCATAGAGTGAACATGGAAGGAAGTCACTTCTGGCAATTTTCTTCAATCAGCATTAAAGAACAAGGTCACCTTTGAGTGGAGAATATTTGCATTTTGGATCTCCAACCAAGGCTGCAAGTTGGAGGCCTGGCATTTCATGTATTTATTACTGTACGGTCACAGGAACACCAAATTCTCTTCTTTGTTACATATGAATAGGCAAGTTTTCTCCTGAAAGAAAAGCATTTCTCTGTGATCTTTGTTCTTTACTGAAATTTAAAGTGATTTAGGGTTCTTATGATGATGCTGTGCTTTCTTTTTGTTCTGAGCCTGTTGTAAAACTAGCATAAATGACTTTCAGTTGAAATTCAGTAGTTGGGCTGAATTTTACCTCTGCTACTGTTTAATAGAATTTAATTACTATTGTGATAGATCATTATAGATCAAGAGCCAGCTTGTTCAAATAATATAGAAAACTGAAACAAAAAATGCAGTCCCTACCTGAAGGAGTTTGATGCTGAAGTACACATGTTACAGACAAATGCTGTATTAAGTCTTGCAGGAGGGTGGAGGGAGACAGTGAACAGATTCCTCTGATGGTTCCCAGATCAGAGGTAGCACCATGAATGGGAGGATGACTTCAGTTCTGCCAGGTTGCTGCAGCACTTTGTAAAGTCATGGGCAGATAAAATGGACACCACACCTGGCTTCCTGGGACTTCTGGCAGCCGGCACTACAGTGCTTGTGTGGATTTGTAAAGTCACGATCTAGACCCATACAAATAACATGTAACAGGATTTGGTTCCTTTGTTGCCAGTCTGTCTTTAGAATCTTTGTTATTTTATTGTTATTTTAGGATACAGATAATCAATCAAAGCTTAGTTATGGTTTCTTCTACAGGGGTGCTGCCATGCATTAAATTTACGGTTGTGTATGATTACTGAAATCTGCCTTTTTGTGTTAGAAGCAAGTGCAAGAAAGCCACAGGATGCTATTGCCTTTAGCAATGATTTTTTTGAACTGTCCAGGTGGAAAATTGCCTAGAGACTTCATGAGCATTTTTGCAGATTATGGCAGCCTAATGGTGAAGGTGTGAGGTAGAACATCTTAGACTGTCACTGCTCCAATGCCTGTTTGCTGCGGAAGACAGTTTCTTTCTTGGTGAGAAGAGAGATGAAAGTGAAAAAATCTGTAAAGTACTCTCTGTGACAACGCAAATTCTCATCAAAGGGTATTGGTGGTAGCTAACCATTTTTGAGTGTATAGACACTACACTACACTACACATACCGTTAGAATGTGAGAGAGGAATAATATGTTTATGCAGTGGATTCCAATAACTTTTTTCCAGGTTAGTTATTTTTCTCTGACTTCTGTATTACTTTTAGAACTATTTGCGTAATGTAGTTTTGTCTGCCCAGATTAATAAAAATTCAGATATAAACATTAACTTTAAGTTACTTTTGTGGTAAAAGTAAAATCTGGTTTGTTTAGAGAGTAAATTACAAAAACCATGTAAAGAAGGGAAATAGAGTTGGGAAAAATGTAAATGGGGAGACAAACAACTTAGACTAGAAGAAGGGTATCTATTGTGAAAAGTGAATGAGATACTTCACGTTTAGGTCAGTCTATTGTAACTTAAACCTTGTGTCAAAATTCAACCAGCTGTCACCGACTGTAATAAAATTTTGAAGCTGACTGCTCTGAGCTAGAGAAACAATTTTGGTTACACGGATAGAAAAACATTTGTAAAAAACATTATATAGACATTTAGAATAACAGACTGTCCCTTATTCCAATTCTGTTATGTAATCTAGTACATAACAAACTCAGCTGATGACAACTGGAATTATCTCTCCATTATCTGCAGAACAATTTCACTATAAACAGTATTAATACAAGCTTCTGGTGATTGCCATAGCAATATACTTCATCTTTGCTCTTTAGGTTCAGCTCTTTATGTGAAAATAGGTCAGGTTTTGTTCTCTGCTATCTATCAGCATGTGTGTCAATCAAGTAGGTGATGAACATACGCCTGTTAGGGGTTATATTTAAGATCATCAACTCATTTCATGTAGGCTTCTAAACAGATGGTTTCTCTTGGTCCCCAGAAACATTATCTGGATTTGAACCACTGATACGAGTGTGAAAGAATCTGTTTATATTCACCAGTCTCCTCAGTCTACCTTCCATCTATTCAGATTTTAAAGGCACAGATTTTATTCTGTATTAACAAAGCATATGAAGAATCACTGTACTGGATTAATAAGTAATTAGTAGAATTTCCTTCAATTAAAACTGAACACACAAGCCTGCAGCCTTGCATATTGAGTACATTCTTTAAACCAAAGTAGGCATCAGTATAACTTGAGATCGAGCTGTGATATAAAATTTTCCAGCATATATTAGCCTGATAAATTTTTAAGGTGATTTGCTTTCTGTGCCTTTCTTTTCCTCATGGTTCTATTTAAGCTTTTCTACCTTGTGTTTTCCACTGGATTTTATTAAGTTGGCAAAAAAGGAAATAGCATTACACTCACAACAGAAATATGCTGCCTAAATTATTTCTGCCAATGCAAATAAAATATCAAAATCATCTCATGGATTTTGCTGTGAATGAGAAACCTCTTCTTTCGCGTATGAATATTCCTACCATCCAATCACAGATTTAAGTTACACACTCTGGTCTAGATTTTTTGCTTTCTGATTTTATTTTGGTTTTTGCCTCTCTCTCCACTAGCATTATAATACTCTTGTATCTTATTACTACTGTTTGATTTACTGTACCTCTTAAAAGCCATAGTCAGGATCGACATGCATAGTTAGTCTATGTTGCTGGATGTGATGTAATATAAAGACACCAGAGCTAGATTTAAATGAGTTATTGAGAGTACCTGGAGCAGTCTATGAAGAGAAGCATAGGTCTTAATCTGTAGTTGTTTATTCCCCTTAGCTTGATCCAGACATGCTATCAATACAAGACAATTCCTGTGAGACAACTGTATAGTTTATTGTTATGTGCATAACACATACATAAATGCAAAAGCGTTTCTAAATTGTATATGCTACATGCATTTATTTCATTGTATTGTAATATAATACAGCATCTTACTGTTTATGTAAGGTTTACTCTATCTAAACATCAGCCCTGAATATCAGAACTTCTCAAGCATTCGAAGTAGCAAGGCTACTGTTACTGCTACTTTCTAATGGAAATCAAATCTTCTGGTGGAAAGTAGTTAGTAATGACCACAAAATCATTATGAAAGAGCGCATATACTTGGAACTGTGGGAAAGCGAAATTCAGTTAAAATGCATACTCCTAACATTAGCACATATTTAGACAGTCCTTCTTTGTGAAAAGTGTTAGTACTATGTTGAAGTCAAAATAAGTCTGGGTATACAAATAAGGGATCGATACATGACTGTGTTCAGAATTAATTAAATCTGCAAAGTGTTCTAGATTGATTCTGGCAAGCAAAGATAGGCTGTTGTTTAGGAAACACAAAAAAAAGTGCACTTGCTTGTAGAGCAAGTAAAAACCCTGTAATTTTAATATTAAATTTATGGGGGTTTGGTTTGTTGGTTTCTTAACTGAAATATGTTTTGATTTTTAAGGAAAGTTTCCTCTGAATCTAGAATTTTTGGTTTTTTTGCTTTACTTGAGCTCAATGAGATTTAAATACGAAAAAAATCCCAAATCATTTCTCCAGATATTGTGTTGAATCATTCTTAGTTTTGCAATTAGGACTTCCATTAACACAGAGGAGCAAGATAAAAGTGGTTCTCAATCACAGGTCAGTGGAGAGGATATTATTTCTTAGCGAATGCAGAGGAACCTAAAATGGTCATTGTCTGCAGAAACCAAGCATCTGTGGTTTGTTATAAACCTATCAATATTTGGCGTGAGAATGTTTTTAAAGTCTCACCTCCTGGAATTAAATTGTTTACATGAGAATCACTTCTTTCTTTAAGGTCATTTTCTAGTTCTTTTGGGGAAAAAAAGGAAACAAAATTTTTAGTGTTTTTTTTTTTTGCAGCTCAAAATCCTTATATGTAGAAAGTGATGACACAACTAGCCCCTTTCAAAAAAAAAAGTTTCAGTTTGCCAGTCTCACGATTTTGGGATTCCTTAAAGGTAGCTTCTGAATAAATGGGGATAACAGTACAGTGTAGTTTTTCTTTTCTCTGCGAGTATTTCAGCCCTCACAGTTAAAGCAGAAATCAGGAGAGCACTCAAACTACTTGTTAAAGCATATACTTATAAGAAGCTTCTGCAGTGAAAGGGTTTCCTACTGTGTGTTGTGTATTTTAATAGATAAGCGGGCTGCTCAAGGCAGACATGACCATGATGGGTATGCATCATAGTAGTGCTTCTTGCTATGGAATAGCAATCAAATACTTTTATCGTAGTCAGTAAGCCGTTTCTACTTGTGGAGCATGATATCTATCTATAAGGAAGGATTCAGCTCCTGAACCATTTTTTTGTTTACTTGGATGTTGACTTGGTGAATTGGGAGACTATGATCAGTGCTGGGAGGAAAATACCCAGATCTAAGTTACTGTCTGGTGATAGAACGTGAAGTTGTCACTGGAAAGCTTTTCCACACTACACTGCTAGAAGTCGTGGTTGACTGATGATACTTCACCCTTTACAGTTATGAGGGTGCTCCTTTAGTTTCTTGTCACAAACTAAAACTGTAAACTCTTTTCTTTAGGTATAGTCCTGATTTCTGACCAGAAAGGAAGTTTTCATTTAAAATCCTGAAACAAAGTCAGAATGATCATTCTATTCTTACTTTTCCTTTTTTCCTTTGGTCAGAATGCAGGAAAATGCAAAAGTGAAAACTTAAAGAGATTGGCAGTCTTAAAAATATTCAGGCCTATCATTGTTCGATTTGGTTTGAATGGAAAACAGGGTTTTACTCCAAACTAAAACTCACTGTTACTACAGAGGCAACAGGGTAGCACTTTGTGAGGGTTCACAGTTGTGGACTTTAAAAAAGACATTTTTTAATATATTGGATGTGTATATGACTAAGTCACCCATAGTTTCTTTCATAGCCAGTGAAGAGAAGTAGGCACTTTAATGGTACATCTGCTTTTGATATCTACGTTAGAAAAAGCAAGCTATGCCCTAGAACTCAGTGCTTTGGTCCATTATAGTCAATAGCAACTCTGTGGTCCATTGACTGTAAAGATCGCCTTGGATGACTAGGTCAGATTGTCATTGCCTCTATTGTTGACATTTATGGCGAAGACAGGGACTTGCAGATTGAATTAATCACCCTGCATTGGATGTATTCCTTACAATGAGATGAATTGCGCTCTAGGCACTATTAAATATATTGATTAGGCTTCTGTTAGTCACAGTGGTGACTAGTTAAGCTGTCTATATGGTAGGTATCTAAAATGAAGAAATATGAATGGTTGACTCTTCTATTGTATACTTAAGTCCTTTTGACTTCTTTGAAAATATTATTTACAGTAAGGCTTTATAAGAATAGCATTTAACTTACTTGTCTTCATCCATTACAAAATTCTGTGGTTATTGTAGCCACTGATAGTTCAGAATTCAGGGTATAGTTCTTCTATTTATGTATATTGCTGTAAGGCAATAGTCCTAACTCACTTCTAGCTAAGTTTACTTAGTCCTTGGCTTGTCTTCGCGCTCCTTCAGTAACGTATGCTGTCATGCTAAGTCCAGCACTGATTTGCTTTGAAGAACTTGTTTCTGTCACACCAGGAGTGGGTATGCTTTGGAAATGGACAAGTATGAGGAAGATTGTATTGAAATAAATTGTCCTGTTCCTTACTGTATTTAGAGCATATCTCTTCTCCTCATCTTCAGCAAAGATTAGAAAAAGTTCTTTCTCTCGTACCAACGCATAAAACATTGATTCTCTTTAGTCACCCCCAGAAAACATGCTTCTTATGGTGATCACCTCCTTTCTTTCCTCCACATCTGGCTCTACTTTTCTTGTTTGTCTTTTTCCTTTCCCAAAATAATTCTGCAATTTAAGGGCTTTTAGCCACAGATGTTCAATTTTTATTTTTGACACACCAGGCAAAGTAACTTTGGCCATATAGGCTAGACCCAGCTTTTGCTGTGAGTTACCGTTTCATATTAGTGAGACACAATTTTTTGTTTCAGGGTGGAAGGAAGCGGGAACTGCTGCCTCCTTTGTTAACTTAGAATTTAAATGATGACATGTTAAGGCTAATGCCTTTCGAGTGTCAGTCTAGATGGCACTCATCAGAGTGGTAAATGAAAGAATATGCTGCTGCCTCTTGAGTAATACTAGTAACTGAGCTTACCCCCAGCCTGAACGTTACTGGTTGTCTTTGTTTTAAATTTCTCTGTGTGTCACTCAGTATTGTTAAGCACACTTGATTCTTCAAGATGCTACCAGAAGCAGGTACTGCCTGTGTCAATAATTGTATAGTACTGACAATTGTAGTTGAGGATGTCTTTAAACTATCTATCTTTTTAAGAAATGCATTCTGTTTGGTAATCTTGTTCATTCCCATAAAAGACATGAACTAGAACTTGAGAGACTTTCCATTAATGAGTTTTCCGGGCTGTACAGAATAGCTATTAAGATGAAAAAACTGTGACTTAGTGAGGTTAAATTAGATTTGTTACTACTCACAACTGAACTCCTTTGCCGTATCTGGAGTGAGCTTCTAAAGCAGATGAAGAAAATAGAGCATGAGGCACAAGCAATTTTTCATTGTTATTACAGGTGACGTATCTAAAGTGGCAGTACGCAGGCATAGGAAGGGCGTATAAATTAGACCAAAAGAATTTCTTTAGACTTTTTCAAAAGCATCAACAGAAGTAAGAAAAGGAGTGAACTTCAGTGGGATGTGTGAATGAACATCATCATCTTTACCTAGCTATCTTTCAATGCCAAAAGAACAAAAGTACTGGAGGGAAAAGTGGTTTTGGAGCTTTGTTCTGCAGTAAGTAAAAAAAAAAATATCACATTCAGGGAGAATCGGTACTAACTTGCCTTAGTTCCTAGCACTGTGTGCATATTACAGTCATTTTTCATTTTGAAAAGAATGAGATTACTAACGACCAATGCAAGGAAAACATTTTTCAAAGTGGGCTGCATCTTTCTGTTCCAGGGGTATGACTAAAAAACTGTGCATATCCTGCCACCTTAAGTTACAGTAATATTAGATCAGAAGTAAAACTTGTTGGGTGCGACTACTACTTTCTGCCATTGCCAGACAGACTCACTTGGCACCGTTTGGTATAGCGTTTGACCTTCACAGTAGAGGACTACTGGCAAAACTGGGCAATGGCTAATTTAGGTACCGTCAGCGCTGTTTCACTCCTTCCTTAAACTACCTAACTGTAACTGAAATGAGGCTTCTGTGGCACAAACACCTCCACAGTACTGGATACAAATGCCTAGTTAGAGCACAAATAGATTTGTATAAACTAGACAATGGCTTTTTGTGAAGTAAATGAAGAAAAGGATTTTTCCTCACCTTGTTAACCTGTATTAGGTCAGGCGCATGATCTTCATGTACTGAACTGGTACAGTAGTCACATTTTCAAAGACTCTTCTGTCCTAATTGCCTTTTCTCTGTCCTGCAAGAGGTTATAAAGGAGTTTATCGTATATAGTTATATTTTTTACCAGAGCATATTCTTGGTATGCATGGAGGCAATCTGCCTAGCCCCACTGGTTAGCCCACTGCTAGTTTGTAAAAAGATTTTACTTTTCAGTATATCAGACCTAGACAGAGAAGAAATTGTGTCCGAGAAAGTAGGAAACTGCCCCCATTGCAAGTGTGAAACTGGAAATAGTTTATCACAGGCTGGAAGCCATTCTCTTCATTTCTCCAGTATTGTCCTTTCCCCCTTTTCTCAAATGCAAGTATTTTTCCAAACAAAAGGGGAAATATCTATCTTTGTTCGGTTACTGTGATGGTAGTACTTGAAAATGATAGCATTTGGATTGTAACTACTCCTGATAAAGGACAGGGTGATAAATTTGTCACAGGTGAACATGCAAGTTTTGCAATGATAGTAGCAGGGTGAGAAATAGGAGGCCTTGCCTCGGGTCGCCTACCTCCACAGTGTCACAGAGCAGCCGCAGCTGGTGGCCGTCACCGTCCCTGCCTCGCAGGGCATGCGTGGACCAGGCACACAGACATCTCTGCAGCTCTCGGTCGTCTTCAGCACCTTCCATCCACACATCGTGCGCCTGATGGACTGAGGGGGTGAGGCTGTGACGGTGACAGACAAGCTTTTGCTTAATTGGAATATTTGTTTTATTAGCTGATATTAATAAGACAATGATATCTAAAAGTACTAAAGCAATAATGCTGGAAGAAACTCTACCTAAACAACAATGATTACAAATAACAACACTTACAACACACACAAACACATGCCCCTAACTCACTCACAGCCTGCTAGAGTTGCATGCTACCTGTGGCCCACAGCCCAGCTGCACCAGGGAAGCCATGGACCATGCACCTATCTCCTGTCTCAACAGGCGAGGCTCCATGCTTCCTCCTGTGAGGCCATGCCTCCACACAGTTACCATGCCTACAGAAGGCTGTTGCTTTGGGATCTTCAGATGATCTTCCTAAAATACCTTATGGTCTCATGAACATACTCTTTGCTTTACCATGTTGTGTTTATGTCACCAGCCTCCTGGTCTGAGCATGCCATGGTTTGCTGTATGAAATATCTGATCACTAGCCCTTTCATCTCCTGCTGCTAGTTTCTTCCTCGTGTTAGTTCTGAGTAGTGATCTCCAGGCAGAGCTCACTTCTTCCTGTTACTCTTTGGTCTCTGCTGCCATCAGTCTTGAGGCAGGCATGAGTTGCTTCCCGCTGACAGCTCCACATCAGACTTAGTCCTCCCTTCTTGCAACTCGGAGCTGCTGAGGTGAGTGCGCTTGCCTCTCTGTGGACCCCTCCATGCACACACAGCTCTGGATGAGCTTGTCAGGGGGTACCCGTGCCCCAGGCTGGAGGGGAGTCTGGGGGTGGAGCACTGGGAGTGAAGTAAGGGGTGTATTTGTTGAGCATACAGTCTTACTGCCTTGGTCAAGAGGATGGGAAGCTTAGAAGGTGGATGAAATGGTTCGAAAGTGTGTTTGTTGCCAATGTGAAGCTTAATGACGGTGGAAGAGGTCTCAGCAATTCTTACTGGGAGAATTGCAATCCATCAGTCAGTTTTTAGCCTTAACCTTATATCTCAGGTACTCAGAAGTCAGTATAGCTTCAATGAAGTATTAGCCAAAGTTTCTGTGAAGTTCTGCAACTTGAAATCAACGTGGTGGTCAGGTCTTGGTCTGACTTTTTCTATTAATAAAACTTGTTTAAAAAAGTAATCCATCAATCCATTTAATTCCATAGTTGTAACATCATATTATGGTTCTTGTGTTCTCATCTGCTGTTTCATCAACACAAACGTAAAACTGCCCGATAAGATTAAATATCACACTGCTAAGGGACAACTGCTTCCTAAGGAGAATAGAACAAAAAAAAATTGGCAGTTGCATCAGTTTTGCTGCAGTGAAGAACTTTTAAGCTTGTGCTGAAATGCATTATAAGCAGCTTTTTTTTCCCTGACAAACACTTGCAGCATAGTGGCAGATTGGCTGGTGATTTACAAAATATTTTTACCCAGTTTATTTTAAAATAGAATCATAATTCTTTTCCTGTTGAGTTGCACTAAGGAAATACGACATGATGTAAGCAATTAAAAATAAATGCAAAGGCTTGAAAGCTAAATGCTAACATGTAAAGGCCAAATTTTAATTTTTTTGCTTCACTTTCCTTAGATAACACTCCTGCTTGTTTCACTGCAGTTTTCAGCTTATGCTTCCTGAATAAAAGCACACACAGGACCAGATGAATAAAACAAATAATTGTGCTGTGTCTGCCAAATCTGCAACTTTCATTGCATGTGGTTATCAGTGCCCCAGATACGTTTTATGTGTAAAATAGCCAAGTGTGAGCATGTAGTCTTGATGTGTGGCTCTGTATTTTGTATTCTCAATTTACCTTGCCTGGATGCAGCGTCAACTCACCTCAAAAATTCTCACCCAATATGATTAAGTTCTTTTATGAGCTGTATTAATTACTGATGTGTATTTCTGAAAGATCTGGAACTTACTTTGTCAGTGCAATATCTTACAAGAATGTTCTGCTCCTCCTTCCAACAGCATCACTTTCTAGAACACTTATACAACTCTGCAATGCTTTTGGAACCTATTTTCAGCCATTTTGTTTGCATAGATTAGCTTCAGTTGCACCTCACCACACTTCTGGAGCTCACCAACATGAGAACACAGATGGGATCAGATAGCAGTCCTGGCTTGACATGTTTTAATATATGAAGCGTGAAGGTGAAAACTGCAATCAGCAATGCCAGTCAAATGGATTAATATTGTTGCTGAAATGGAAAAAAATGACTAGTGCAGGGTAAACTGATAATTCACAGTAAATTTTTTAAAATCATTGCGCTGTCAACTTTAATGATTTGGGAACTAAGAACTGGGACTCATTTTGTCCAGTTGTAGATACCTGTAAGTTGGGTTTGTAAGTTTACAGTACAGACCTCAGCTGGTTTTACAGCAAGTGGAAGGACAATTAATCTTATTTTATTTCAACCTCTGTTATAGGATGGGATGACTCATCTTCTAAGGGAGCTGTTTCTCACCATTGACTATGAAGGAACATAGTGTCTTGTCAATTAAGTTAGGGCAGATGAACTTGCTATGCAGCTAGATGTGTCCACCTCCTGGAAATACAAATCATATCTGAAACTCAAAATACTTAAGGGAAATGCACAGTTAGTTCACAGAATTGAAAACAGCAAATGTTTTGGTGGAGTTGTATGTACGTTGGTAGTGAATCAAAACTTTAGGCTAATATTTATAGTTAAAGATTTCATTTTGTATGGCTATCTGTTTTTCCCCGATGAACAGTGTATGGTTTTTATATCAGGAGGCAAGGAAGGTAAGATATTTTTCTTCAGTTAAGCAGATGGCTCAATGAATGGGTCAGACATGCTTTTGCCCTGTGGATGTATGGTATTCTGAAAAAAGGTATGGGAAAATATCCGAGAAGTGTAAAATGGTTTGGCTTTCTGCTGACATATGACACCTTCATCTAGTGTAAACGTGAACTACATCTTTTTTTGCCAAATGAAGTGGAGGTGTTTGTTACTTTAAGAAGTTAAATCTTAGAAGCAAAAATCCTTAAAAGCTTGATCAGGTGTTTGGTAAAGTTTAATATTTAGATTTCCTAAAAAATGGTGCCCAATAATTTCTTCAAATCATATCTGTTTATGTGTTTTGTAGTGGAAATTTCAAATAAAGACAATTAAAATTACCTGTAAAAATGTTACTATACAGATTTTGGTATCAACAAGTGTGGCTTCACAGTGTGTGTAACATGACCTTAGTCTTATTTTTTCATGGGAAGTGATTGTACTGGCTACTGCAAAGCTGTAAGACCAAGGGGATGGCTTTATATTTATATTAGATCAATATTGTAATTAGAGAAAAAATGTCCTACAGCCTTAAGTATCTTAAATTAACCTTTCAAAATATTTTGTGGGCAGTCAGGGTTCACAAATCATTTGGTTTCTCAGCCATTTCTCTGTGGAATTTTGATAAGGGAAGTTCATTAAATAATTAAAAAAACCTATTAGGAATTATGTATGATGCATGATAGCAGGGATAAAGACAAAAGGCAATGTTGCTAGCAGTCTATTTATGAAATCAATCATACTTATAATTTGATTTTTTTCTCATGCCTTCTCAGAATCATTTTATAGTCTCTTTAATTTTACTTGTTCTTCTCCCTTTGCTTTGTTATCACTGGACATTTTTCTCCTGCCACTTTTCTGCCTTCTCCTTTCAATTTCCTAAACAGATTATGAATCCAGTTAGAATCAAGGTGAACTTTTGAACTTAGTGTTCTTCAGCTGATTAGAAAATGGGCATAATAAGGAATCTCATTTTCAACAATGATTTCATGAGAGTAACTGAATACCGTCTTTCAGCTGGACATCCCAAAGTGCTCTGTAAATGTGGGGCAGTATTATTATTGTTCACCAAATAATAGAAAAAGTGGAACCGATAAATTTAGGCATGTTTTTAAAAAATATTCATCTTTGAAGCAGGGTTCTGAGCCCTTTAGGCTCTTGAATTCTAGGATGGGCTTTACCAAGGTAACTACCTCAAAGCTCTCTCTGAACCTGCTGAGAGCTGTGGGAGCTCAGTATGCCTGAAAATCAGGAAAAAAGGATGAGGAGAGAACAAGCGCACATTTATGGAATGAACAGATGATCTCAAACACAGCAAGTCTTCATTCTCCTAATGTATGCAATGGTCTTACCAGCTGACTTTTTCATGGTACCATTATCCTCAGATGCTTACCTATGACATTAGAATATTTCAGACACTTACCTTCAAGGGTCTTCACCAGAGTAGTTTTCCTCAGGTCCCAGAGACCTCAGCCACACAAGAACTTTGCATCTCTACTATTTTAAAGGCATAGTGTACAAAGAAAGAATAAGGCTTATAACTGAACCATAAACATTTCGTTTTACAAGACAGAAAGTTGGCTGATTTAATTAAGAAATTAGATAATGCTGTTATCTGTATTGGAACTGTGATGATGCAACAGATTTGGAGTCCTATAAAAACTGGAAGCTACGCCTGTGCCCATTCAGTTCAGCTTCTGTTGGGATCATTTAGAGATTATTATGGTTTCAGTTGGGTCAGAAACAGAGACAATTGTAGTATTATTTTTTTCTGTATTGCCACATACAGTACAGTATGATTTTACAGTGCAAAGTATTTATAGCAACAATAATGATGTCTCTCACTTTATGTTGAAAGGACTCAGCCAGTTGCAGTGCACCCGTTCCTATAAATCTACCATTTATCACGTTGTAACTTACAAAATACTTTTACGTTTTTCCCAGAGTAGATGTGTGTGTATATAAAGAACTAGGGCATGAATGTCCAAAACCTTTGCAGAAAGGTTCATATTCTGTATAAAAGAGGAAATTTTGAAGTGATGGACAAACTAGTCTTTTTTTGTGTGAAAAGCTGTTTAAATATTTTTGATTATTAACGAATTTTTTGCACTTGATGAGAGAGAGAATTTCCAAAGGTAGTGGACAAGCTAAATTATCCAGTAATAAAATTTTTTTCCATATAATTTCTGCTGGCTTTTTGTATGTTTATTCATCATTTTGATGTGACTTTTGCACGGTGAAAAACCTTTCATTAACTGTTGTTGCGTCCCTTGTCTCTAAGTACCATCTAATAGCAAGCATCTACTTTTATTTCCAGATCATGAGAGGAAAGAACCCCCTCTTTTCAGCAGTATTTGGCTTTGAAGGTATTAATGATTAGAGAATGCTTTTCAAAACATGAGGTGTTAAGCAAGGAGTCTGACCTATGTTCAATCCCCAGTCATGAGACTGTCACAAAAAGGACTTTCTTCTTAAAGAATAGTATTGCAGATAGTATTAAATATTCTTTGTAAATACATCAACATTTTCATGTTGTGCCCTTGAATTCCCCAGGACAATATTGCCTGAATAGTATATATTTGGTGTAAAGAATATATATAGATATCCGTGTGACATGTGCAGCAAAATTTAAAATTTAATTTGATTTTCCTCATCCATATCTTGTCCTCCTTTGCTTACTATTTTATTTTTATGTGCTTACTTATGCTTCCAATACCTGGCAATGAAACTTTGCTCAAATAATATGAAGGATGTGTTTTAAGTTTTAATCTACATACAAAAATAATCCTATCCAAAAGTCAGGTGTGGCTTGAAGATATATAACCTGCTGGTCTGATTCAGAATGAAAACTAATTTCTCCTAATTAAAAAACAGATTCAGAGTGCATGTGTTGTATATTGTATATTGGTGAATTTCTTGTTGCATTCCCAAGTCTCAATGTAATGTAAAAGAAATTTTGTTGCTGTTAGTAAAAACTGAAACTAGTGGAAAATGAAAATATATGTTTAATTTTTCTGGACAATATGAAACAATGTTGTATAGATCCAGCACGTTCAATCTAATTGAAGAGCTATATCTCACATCCTTGTTTCTCCTGTAGCGTGGTCTTCACTGTCTTCGCAGCATGTACTCACTTCCAGCTGAGAGTTCACACAAGCCGTTTACTGAGATCCAGGCTGCTGCCCACCTCTTTAGGTGGTGTCTTACTCTGCCATTCCCCTTCTCCAGCGCTTCTCACCGTAGTCCTGCCGTAGCCACTGTGCTGCTGGCCCACCTCTGTCCTTCTTTGTTGCTGTGTAACTCAGACTCACCCATTCTCTCAGTGCATTCCTATCGATACATTAGCTAAATGTCTTTTCAATTTGATAGTTCAAGTGTAAATATTTAAATATTCACATAAAAGTATTTGGTTTTAAGGAAATTTGATGGAGCATAACTTCAAAGTTTAAATTATTTCATTTTTAAAAACTGTCTGGAGTCTCTTGTTTCCTTCAAATAATACTTTGGAAAAGAATGAAAGGACATAATTTCCTTAAAGACTTTGTAAGACACAGGTAGATTTTATAATATCCTGGTTTTCCCTATGCAAAAAGGAAAATAAGGTGTGACTATTTTAATCCAATTCAGTAATATAATATTAAATCTAACTAAAATATAGGAGTAGCAAGCTGTCACCTTTTTGAGTGTTAATCTCCTGGTGGTAATACTTTTTTTATTTTTTTCCACATGGTATTCTGAGTCACTTAAAATACTCCCCCATCCGTCCTGGTTTGGTTTCAACTGCTTCTAGCAGTGGCAGCTTCTGAGAGTGTGCTGGGGCACATCTTTCTGTAGAATATGCCTCCAAAGGAGCAATGTGTCACTTGATGCCAAGTGTGTGCAGGTGCACCTAGAAAAAGGTGTTTACCAATGTGTCTGCCTCATCAATCACAGTTGACATTCCCATTGTGAGATTAAAAGGTTACCAGCTTCAAGCTCAAAATCATCAGATGAATAGACTGGGAACTGGAATAGTTCTCTAAATCTTTCTATTCTTATTGTTCCTGATGATTACATTAGCAAGTTTGCTGTTGTCAGTAGGCTGTTACTAGGTAGTAACTGAGGGGACAAAATGTAAAGGCAGGCAGTGCCATACCCTAATGTTGCCAGAATTTGAAGTAGAAAAGAAATCTCTAATTCAAGTAGCTGAAATCTTTTTGTATTAAAATGGAACAGTATCACACAAAAGGATGGAAAATAATGTCAATGAATGTGACTGAGGTCATATGTGCACTTTGCACATGCTCTATGTTTGATTTCCAGTGAGTACTGAGGTAGGGTGCTTGGAAGTACCTGTAGCAGAATAATGCTCTGTTCTTAAAAATACAGCTTTGCACTTGCATGCATGGGTCTAATTCTGCAACTTAGGATAGGAGTCTCTTCTACTGACATGTTCAGTGACAACTGAGGGATTTCGGGATCTAATAAAAAGATGTTTGAACATCATGGAATCAGCCTGTTAGAGCTGATTTTTCTGTGGCAGGGTTCCACCGTTTTTAATAAATTCTTTACCAATTGTATAAAAAAAATTTAATACATGGTTGACAAACTTGCCATTCTTGCTGCACATCCTTGGCCCGATATTAGTCCAAAGATCTATTAAATATCCCTACCACTTGTGAATGTCACCAATTCCATACAAAGCCAGTGATTTCTGTGGTACTGCATCTCTATTATAAAAGCTTAACCCTGACTGTTCATGCATTTTGAATGTACAGACAGGAAAGAAGTATGGATTGTTATTTAAACAGTTATATTTTTTAACATGTTTTCTCCAGCTGTGTATTGCCAGGAGTTTCTTGAGTTTTGAAGTGCTTTCTATGCCTCTGGGACCCCTTTACTTACCATTTCTCAACGGTTAAAGGTCCAGCATGAGATGTTATTTTGAACCTTCAATCAAATTGACTTACTTGTCTGTAACTTTGCAATAAATTTGCTGCTGTTCTGCTAGGTAGAATCTTGAACTATTTGCTCTTTTTGCTTTTTAGATAGTTAGGCAAGAGTTTAGGTCGTGGGAAAGAAGAGCATAATATTTTGCAAATGTGAAGAATGAGCATAGACCTGCCTGGACTTCAGAGTTCTTGAGGAAAAGCTTCTTGGATACTGATGATTTTTGTCATGACGAGTCTTTTCATTAGAGTCTTTCTTCTCCCTTAGAAATATCTTTAATTATGGTTTTCTGTGGCTAACTCCTGCCACTCGCATATTATCACATACACATACATGTTTAGAGTTTGCTAAGTTTGATCTACTTTGGTCCCATTTCTGAAGAATACTAAGCAATAATAGTTCAGCCAGCTTTCTAGAATTGATGGCTCTGATTGATTGAATGAAGAGTCTGTGGCAGACAAAGAAGAGCTAAAGCCAGGAGTGTTCAGAAATACTTCTGTATGTGAGGATAAGCAGGTTGCCATACTCACCCTCTATTGTGATTATTTAATTCTTTCCACTCCAGCAGTCACTAAGGCTGCTAATGCTGGAAATCTTAAGTCAGTACATTGGGGTAACTTCTGTCTAAATATTTTTAAGGGATTGGCAGATGAATTCTCTGGATTTTTAATATCGGTTTTCATTATAGCTTGGAGCACTGGGGCTGTTCTAGAAGCCTGTGGGAGTTAAAGTCGTGCTAATTTTTTTTTTCGGTGGATGAGGTAACCTAGATAATTATAAGCCTGTCAGTCTGACATCAGTCTGAGGCAAAATAATGGAAATGCAGGTGTGGGACTTGAATAATAAAGGACTGTACTCTGCTGAAGCAAACAATATGTTTTCTAAGCACAACTGTTAAGATACAAGAAAGGCAGCTCAAGTTACAGAACAGGGGGTGCTACTCAGGAAAAGCATTTAGATGCCATAATGGGTAGTAATAATGGATAAAGCTTAAGCTTTTCCATCCAGAACAGTAACCAACGAGAGCTAATGTAATCACTGCACGTATAAACAGGGCAATATCAAATAAAACTGAGGAGATCATTTTACCTCTTCTGCTCAGTGCAGCTAGAGAATACAAAAAAAAAGTCCTATTTCCCACTATTCAGCAAGGATGCTGGAAACCTGAAGAAGGCTTGAAAAGCTACCAAACTCGTTAGAAAATGTTCTGTATAGTGATATATTATCTTGAGGACTTTTATTCAATTCACCTGGCAAACAAAATCATTAAGGGAAGACTTGATATTAGTCTATAATTGTATACATAGAGAACAGAAGACTGAAAACAGAAGGCTTAAAACCTAGCAGACAAAGGTGTAAACAGATTAGCAATTGAAAGTAGATGAATTCATGCCATAAATAAAGAACCATGGTGACACCTCTGAAAATAACGGTGGTGAATTCTTTTAAGACTGGTAGTTTATAAATCAGAGTCGTTATTCTCTAAGACAGGATCTCTACTACAAACAGGAATTTCTTCTGGGAATTCCCAAGCCCTTTATAATACTGCAGGTCAGTCTGCGTGATAAGAATGGTCCCTTCTGGCGTTCTAATCTGCCTCTGTGTGTCAGCAAAGCAGCTGTGGCTTTGAGTTGCGCTGACAGTAATGCATGGCTGTAACTGGGTCTCAGAGCATGTGGTGTTGTGCTAGAATAGGCATATTATATATGATATATTAATATAGAATACATACCCACCAGCCTGTGGGGTGATACCCTCTAACTGGCTCTTGATCATAACACTGAAAAATCATACTGTTTTAGCATTGATAATAAAGACAGTATTTTAATTTCAGCAATTTACTTTCAGAGCCAAGAATAAGACAAATAATAAATCTAAATATAAGTAATGATATGAGAAAGTCTGCTTACTCATGAAGAATGTTTTCCAGGTATCACTACCACCTTGCAGAATGCTTGTTCTGGCTAGGTTTAATTTAGTCTAGTTTAGTTTAGTATGGGTAAATATTTCTGTGATTTTGCAGGTGACCCCTGTATCAAACATTTCTGTGCACTGTAGAAGGAATACTTGGTCATTTTACAAGACCCATTTGATATTAGCTTCCACTGCACAGTTACCAGACTGTGGCATTAGAATATGACATTTTCATTCATTACTACTTGCATCACTTCCAGTAAATTATTTAAAAGTTACATCAGAATAAGCATAAGATATTTTAGTTGAAGTATTTTAATGTTTGTTATTTTTAGCCTGATACTATAATGCTTTTCCTTTACAAAAGAGTTTTAAATAGTACAGTTGCATACATCTTAGAAAATATATGCAGACACAGAAAGATAAAGAAATCACGGCAGCATTAAGAACAAGCTATGTTTTATTGTTCATGGTACAGAGATTGGCAACCATTTGCTTTAAACTACAGACTTCAAGTACAAAGAGTATATATCTCCTCCATTTAAAAAAAAAAACGCTTTTACTCTAATGTTTATTTTGTTTAATTTACTGTATGATAAAAATAGATATGCACAATGTAATACTTGTTTGTGTCTATGTGTTTTTATTACAGTACTTTCTAAATGAATCAGAATATATTCCAAGGTATGAGTATTTTTAGGAATTTTCTGTTGCCCTGTCCCATTTTCAATCTTTGTAAGAATTCTGCAAGTGGTTAAGTGAGCATGATCTCAAAAATATTGTGGTAAGTAAATGTGCTAAAGTGAAAAAAATTTCAAGAATGTTTCAGATTTCTGTGGACTTTATTTTTCCACTTACTTTCTTGGCTCTTAAGTAAGAAAGGGTAGTTAAATCACTTGTAGTATTAATGTGTCGTGATAATTAAAAGGTGTTTGAGCATTCTGCAGATTAGTGTTGGCCTTGAGGCAAGAAGATCCTTTGGGTGAGCACACTTGATTATCACTAATATAATTTTACTTTTTATTATCTGATTTAACTTTTATGTGTAAAAACCTGCCACAATTAGGACTTTACCGTACTCATGTCACTGGTGTAATGACAGCCCTCCAGCTCTGGGGGCAGATCAAGGCTATGCTGAAGCTGAGTGTGGATCTGAACATCAGGGGGACTGCAGTAATTCATGCCACCTGGCCCTAATGCCATCACATTTGTGCAAGCTGATGTGAGGTTTGCTCTGGCTGCTCTGCTGATATCAACAGGTGGGAGCTATATGCAGGTGAGGAATGTGGAGGGAATTCACACTTGTCTACATCTGGTTGCTTTTCAGGTTTCTTATACTGCTCAGGCAGGTGGACCTTATGCTTGGGCAGTTTCTGCATCAATTATAAAAATTACTTATGATCATGTGTGAGACCACTGACATCTTTATCTACTTTATATACTCTGTTTACCAAACAAGAACTTAATGAAGAAGGAGCAATGAAATTAAAAAAGAGAACTGAAAAAGAACAGAAGGTAACAAGATAATGCTTAAGAAGAAATAATTCTGAAATCTCTGGGGTTTTTTTATTATTATTATTGAATATTCCCTCCTTGATTTCAGGTTCTGCAGAAGACATATGTGTAGTTGCACATACCAGGTAGTGATCTCTCTTGACTGCTATATAAAATTATATAAAATATCTGTAGCATAGTAACAAACTTCACCCATTCACCTTACCTGGTCTCTAAGTAGCTAACAGATTCTCTGTGGTGCAAAATGAGGTTATATGAGTGGCAATCAGAATTTGCTGTTTATTTCGTCAGTATGCAGGACTTCCTCCAGGTTCTTTAGTTCTTGTTGTTGCTTCCTTTGTGAACGAGATAGAGAAAGAACAAGTGTAAAGTAACAGAATTTCTGATGTTTTAGTACTGATTCTATTTCTGATGTTAGTTCAGAGAGAAAAGGGTAGGGGGTTGGTGTTAACATCACCAGTCACAGCTGCAGTCTAGCACAGGAACTATAAAACCCATGATGACTTGACTTAGTTGACATGTTATAGAACCCATGGAGCTGTAGGAGATGCTGTAGGGCATGTGTTTTCTCTTCAGGCGCTTGGTTGTTTTTTCATAAATTCTCATGAAGCTCTATCTGAGCAGATAGCCTATGACAAAGCATTTAAGGAGATATTATTGAATATATTAGACGTATGAAACACTATGGACAAAACGATAAGTTTTCAAGATCTCTTGATGGCTGTTGATAAAACAGAACTTTGCTGCACTGTCTAGATTTGAAGCTACTGAAATGGTTGAGCTGTCTCATGTACAGCAAACATAAAACCAAAACTGTGTTTCAGCTAACAGCAACCTTTTCTGTGTCACCACCACAGGAAAGACCCTTCTCTGAAGCTCTCTGAATCGCCCCGTTTTACTGAAAAGCCATGGAGGAACAGATTTAAATTGTGGCTCTGCTTGTTGTGGGGTGAATCTGGTCAACTGACCTCATCTCCAGTCTTCGCTACTTCTCTATCTGTAGGAGGTACAGACTGGCTTCCTGACTCCCCACGTTGTATGTTTTATCTATAAATACTTAGTAGAGAGACTGCTTTGTTCACTTGAACCGCAGCATCCTTCAGAAAAGAGCCCCAGCCCTTTCAGCTATCTATTCTATGCAAATAATTAAGATGTTCATAATCATGGCACTTCATTGTATTAATTAATTTTAAAGAGTAATTACTGTAGTAAGTGGCTGCTTACTGAAGTATTATTAAAAATGAGAACATTTGTGACAAAAGGCTAACTGAAAATAGTAAAATGGAGGAAGCAGAATGCAACATAGCGAAGGCAAAAAAGTAAGGTAAGAACAGAAAAGGTTGAACACTGCAAACTACGATCTGAGTTACTTACGATACATCTTTGTGTAATCTTTACCCACATCACAGTGGTGTGGGTTTTGATTGAGTGATAAGAAAAGTATTTGAACTGTGTAGATTGATATAAAATTTCAGCTGTGGTATAAAAGTAGAGTTCATCACAGGTATGAGCATAAATACACGACTTTCAAAGGGAGCAGCAGGTAGCAACAATATGACTTGCAGCATGCTGCTGTCATGCAGAGTGGCCGCGTTTGCCTTGCAGAACTTCCTCACCATCTGGAAAGTCCCAATGCAGTGTCATGACATCTTAGCTCGCTGTAACCCAAGCGCGCCAGCACGGCCCTGGGAAAGCATGACCCTGCTTGACTTGGTGTCTGGCTTCGCCTGTCTTTTGACTCTCCTTCCTGGCTGAATAAAAGGGAGAAAAGAGGCTTCACTGAGTTTGTACCTCGTGTTTGTAGTCTGGCAGGGTGGTCCAAGCCATTCATCTGTTTTCCTGAAGAAGTGCTGTGGAATTGCTAAGAACTACATGCAACTAGAGGACTACCATGAAGTCTGCACAGGTGACCGTGGGGTAAGGAGTAGGGAGGTGTACAGGGCATGAATCAGAGTACACAAAATCCTAAGACTTTTGATGTCACTATATAGTGTGCCCAATATTAAAAAAAATTCTACCCATCCTTCCCTCCATCAAATGTCTGCCAGTAGATACAGAAATTATTTATATTATTTGATTCTTAATGTTAGTTGCCTGCATATTTGACCTGTAGTGTCAAATGCCATGGTTTCTGTCTGTGGTCTAACAGCTCCCTGCCACCAGAGCCGGGAGTATCTAGTTTCCCTGTCTGTGCACTCACCAGTTCTCCTAACTAGGAACTTCCTGTGAGCCACTACATTTTACTAATCCAGCAAAAAGATAAGCTAATAGTAGCAGATGGATAGTTTACAGCTGTCCTAATAAGTAGAATTATTTCATAGCAGGGACCACTGAACATTGAGGAGAGTGGAAGGAGTTTGTGGAACCACATAGCCAGGAATAGGGAAAGGAATAAAGAGGAATGAAGGCAGTGTCCTCTTTTCACTGTCAGTAAGTCCTTAAATCAAGTCAGTTCCTTACAGCCCCCCATTTTTAACTTCTGTGTCCAAAATCAGATCCTTTTCTCTGTAATCTCAGTTTGTCTCATGAAAGCTATATCCTCTCAATGCAGAGTTTGACTGTCCTTCTGTTTTCTTAAACCACAGAGCCACAGTTTTTGTACTACCGCCTTAAACACTAAAGGTCGAGACAGGCACCACAGTGGAGTCAATGTATTTCCTTTTAGCAATAATTAAATTTTTTTTTGCATTCATAACCAGATGTCTGGAAAATAAGAAAATTATTAAGAAGACACAGCTGTAGTTTTTACCAGACAAAAATAATTGTTCCTTGTTCTGGTGTCAGCTATGGGATTGCTAGTTGGAGAGTACATTTTTGAGGTTTGGCCACAGGGTGAGTCTTTCACATGCAGTTGACCTGTGCTGCATCACTGAAGGAATGGGCTCAGTTTCCACAAGTTGTCTGTCGAGTCCTTACATTGCTCTGTACTTTTCCACCCTTGTCTTGCATGATTTGCTAGTCCTAAGGCTTACAGTTTTCAACCCTACACATAGAAATGTGTAGTTTCCTGAATAACTTTTTTCCATTATAAAATACCTTGTTTTACTGATCCTTGTATCTGCATATTCATACCACTGCAACAGTGTTCAAGAAGTGTTAACATAAAACATAGGTGAGCTTAAATATGAAACAGAGACAAGCTCCAGAAGAGAATAACAACAGCTGAAAATAGGCTGATACTTTAGCCCCCCAAAATACTGAGGAATTATGAATTTGCTGCAAGACTGTAGTAAAATCTTTAGAATAATGTGGTTTGTGAGTTTTTGGTATTAGAATGGTAGCATCTGTAAATTTTATAACTTAAACAGAAGTTGTGCATGAGTGGACTAAAATCAGATCTGTACTGATTTTGTAGTAAATCTACACTGTAGCTTTGTACTCTTCGTAACAATTTTACTTATTCATCAATAAGGCATATCCATGTTTGCATATGTGTGTGTGTGTGTAGTAAGTGTGGTACTGTGATATGGTAATAGTATATTGTCTCGCCAGTACAGCTCATCATGATGTAGTGTCTGTATCATCAATTTGAGTTTCCTTTGTTGGTATATCTGGGTGTGTACCAGGACCCATCTTAGCCAGAGATATGGAATTAGCATATTGTTTCTTGGGGAACGCCCTTGAATGTGCTTGAGTATCTGTCTCATGTGAGACGTGAGCAGCATTCCTTGCAGAAAGAGTGGAAGTTTGTTTCAAACGGTACGCAGTAATCCTGTGTTGCTGTGCCTAGTTAAAACCTCAGGAAAGCTCTTCAGGCTGCCAGGATCATTGTTCAGTGAGTAGCAAGCAGCAGTGACGGGCAGGTTTGTCACCTGGGAAGTCAGCGCTAGGTCACTTTACAAAGCATTTTGGTAGAGCTTCAAACAGGGCGTGCATGGGAGGCTGGGTAGGAGCCTAATCTCACTTTTGGCCTGAAGGTATCACCAAGGAATGAAAATCAAACCTAAGGCCTTTCTGTTGCTTCTGTACAGAGGGTGAGGGCAGAGTGTGATGTTCTGGGGGAGACATGCAATGTAAATTATCTAAATTTGGCTTTTTTTCCATAGATGTATTTATTTTCAGAAGTTTATTTCAAATTTAAATAGGGATGTGACTGACAATCTAACTGAATATTAAATGCTACCAAAAATCAACCTTGGTGTGACCAACCAAGAGAGACAGGCAACATGACTTTTTATTAATATCACATGCCAAGGAACATTGTGTCACTTGCTAAGATGAATGGAACAAAATGTTGCTTTCTGGCACAAAGCTTAGAAATGGAGAAAATTGCAATCAATCAAATACAGCAACATTAGTGAAACTTGGGTGAAAAATCTAGTAGGAACCTAGGAACATAACTGTGTAACTATCTCTCATTATTGCTTATTCAGTTCATGTGCAATGCCATTGTGAGCTTTAAGTTTTATTCTCATCACACTTTTAATCAAGACTTTATTGTGAAAAGTAGAATTTCTTTGAGATATCCATGAACTGTTGCTTGAGGGCTTTTTTTTTCAATGTTTTTTCTATGATTTACATTTGAGAATGTCTGCATGTGCATACAATGCAGCCTATTTTAATGTATATGGTAGTCACATTAGGCATAGAAGGAAGTTGAAAATTTTTCTTTGACCTTGATAATAAAATGACATGCTGCAAAGTTGCAAGGGACACTGGTCCCTATCAACAAATGCCATTTTACATCTAAGGTACACCCAGCCAATGAGAACAGATTTGAGTACAACAGCATTCGGGACACAAAACAAAAAGCCAATTGCAGAATTTGTTTATATACTTAGTTCTCAGCTGGTAAAATCTTTTATTGTTGTATAAGTTATTTGAAATACATTTTGCTGTATCTACATATATATATGGAATCCTAAACAAGTTTGGTTCCATAAAT
>Ga0181612_123636_pt1 | contig 28814 bp, 28 predicted proteins | sample HoacroProtozoa21_FD_119630 | JGI IMG/M metagenome (GOLD analysis project Ga0181612, IMG submission 119630) | Hoatzin crop microbial communities from Cojedes, Venezuel. Combined Assembly of Gp0051906, Gp0051904, Gp0051908 | reverse complement strand
CCGATGTGCTATTGCGCAAAGTGGAAGAAATGATTGATGCGGGTGTCGATATCATAGACCTAGGGGCTTGCTCTACTCGACCAGGTAGTGAACCTCCCACCAAGCAGCAAGAATTAGAGCGCCTTGTATGGGCATTGCCTATAGTGAAGCGGGCTACTCCTTCAGTGTTGCTATCGGTAGATACCTATCGGTCTGAAGTGGCTCTTCAGTGTGTAGAGCAATGGGGTGCAGATATGATTAACGACATATCGGGAGGTACGTTAGATGCTGAAATGTTTGAGAAGGTGTCAAGGTTGTGCGTGCCTTATGTGCTGACCCATACGCGAGGTGAGGCGTCTGTTATGATGCAGCATGCTACCTATACCGATGTGACAGCAGAGGTGCTAGAATGGCTCGCCCATCGAATTGATAAGTTGCGTCAATTGGGCGTAGCCGATGTAATAGTGGACCCAGGCTTTGGATTTGCCAAAACGGTAGAGCAGAATTACGAGATGCTACGTCAATTAGAAGTGTTTCATGCACTTGAGGCTCCACTATTGGTTGGGCTATCTCGCAAACGTATGGTCTATGAGCCATTACAAGTTGCACCCGATGAAGCCCTTAATGGCACAACAGTGCTCAACACATTAGCCCTACTGGCTGGGACTCATATTTTGCGTGTGCATGATGTGAAAGCCGCGGTTGAAACACGTCAATTGTTAAAATGGTTTCAAGTGGGGCAAGGCAGTAACGATTAGATTGAACATTGATTGAGATTAAACAGGGATATGGCAAGTTCTTTTTTCTCACTATTTAGTATCAAAGATTTGGTAGATATCTTGCTGGTGGCAACGCTGCTCTTCTATATCTACCGAACAATGAAGGATTCGGGCTCACTTGATGTATTTGTGGGCATCATGGCTTTTGTTATCGCTTGGGTGGTGATGTACAAAATCATGGACATGAGGTTGATTGGGACCATCATGGACAAGTTCATTGATATTGGGCTGTTTATCTTAGTGATTTTGTTTCAAGACGAAATCAAGCGTTTTCTTACTGAACTTGGTTCTCGGCGAGGTTTGCGGTTTTTTAGCAAAATCTTTAAGAGAGACGCCGATACCGATACCGCTAAGCAGTGGATTATGCCAGTTGTCTATTCGTGTATGAATATGTCTAAAAGCAAAACGGGAGCCTTGATTGTGATTCAACAAGGCATGTCGTTGGCCGACTATGAGCGCACAGGAGATATTATCAATGCTTCGATCAATAGCCGTTTGATTGAGAACATCTTTTTCAAAAACAGTCCCCTACATGATGGCGCTTTGATTATTGCTGACGGAAAACTTAAAAGCGCGGGATGCATCTTGCCAGTGTCTCACGATACCGATATTCCACGATATCTAGGATTGCGCCACCGTTCAGCCAAAGGTGTTGCCCAAGCCACCGATGCTATTGCCATTGTGGTTTCGGAAGAGACTGGCAATATATCTTATGCCCATAAGGGCAATCTATATATGAATCTATCGAGCACTGATTTGGAACATGCTCTTTCGGCTCTTGTAGAAGAATAAAAAAACAGGATACGCTATGTTTGATATCAATGGCACACTAGTGAGTCTTGACTTGGTTGAGCGCTTTTTCTGTTGTGAGCTAGACAAATGCCTAGGTGCTTGTTGCATCGAAGGTGATAGTGGGGCTCCACTTACCCAAGCAGAGTATGAGCAATTAAAGGCTATTGTGCCCATTGTGTGGGATGATTTGCTGCCACAAGCTCAACAGCAAATTGCTGAACATGGCGTGGCTTATATAGACGTTGAGGGCGAATTGGTGACCCAATTGGTGGGAGGTGCCAATTGTGTGTTCACTTGTTACCAACCTGGAGGAATATGCTTGTGTGCTATCGAAAAAGCTTATCGCGAGGGCCGCACTCAATGGCGTAAGCCTATCTCGTGTTATCTCTATCCAGCACGTGTGAAGCAATATCCTGGTTATGCGGCAGTGAACTATGACCGTTGGAAGATTTGCAAAAGCGCTGAGGTGCGTGGTCGGAGAGAAGGCGTACGCCTATACCAATTTTTGCGGGAACCATTAATTGCTCGATTTGGGCAAGAATGGTATGATTGCTTAGAGGCCTCTTGTGAATTATATATCAAGCAGTATTTAACCCCTTGATGACTATGGCAAAGTGGCTAACGATAGCATGCACATGGGTGATTGCTCTGCTTGTAGGCGCATTATCGATGCAGGCACAAGTCTTGCTAGACGGGAAAATGCCCCCTTGCGATACACTCAGTGACTCTTGGTTACTCACTTTACCACAATCGGTGTTTGGCCACTCCTATTCGCTTGACATCAAAGTGTCATCTGAGATTGACCGATTGTCAATTGATGGCAAGGAGGTGAAGACTTCTTCGGTGATATTGCCTGTCATATCGGGTGATACGTCTTATGTGGTTAGCTATCGACAGGCAGGGAAGGATGTTAGCTATGTATTACGTTTCACATATCTTCCCACGCTGCAACTAGAGGGTGATTTTGGAGAGCATTACACATTGGCTACTGTTCAGCTTAATATGCCAGAAACAAAGATGAGCGAAACACTGCAAGCTCGTGTGAAGTGGGCAGGTGGCTCGTCCAAAAGGAGTTGGTTTCATAAACATAGTTTTCACTTAAAGTTTGTCGATAGTCAAGGGCGAAAGCAAAACCAACAATTGCTTGGACTTCGCTCTGACAATCATTGGCGCCTAGATGCTAGTATGAACGATCTAGGACGTGTTCGCAAACATGTAGCTGTGCAATTGTGGGCTGACTTTAGCACCGCTCCTTACTATCAAGCTCAACAGCCATCTGCACGTAACTATGTGAGAGGAGAATATGTTGAGGTGTTTGTTAACCACAAGTATATGGGTATCTATACGCTTGAAGAAGTGCTAGATCGCAAGCAGTTGGCACTCAAAAAAGCGCAAGATGGGACATCTCATGGTCATCTGTGGAAAGCTAAAGAAGAGACACAAGCTACCAATTTTGTACGGACATCTGCCTATAGCAATAGCAGTGACCATTGGGATGGTTTTTGGCTAAAATATCCTAGTTGCAAAGATGGGTATCGCGATAATTACACCGTTTTGCGTGATGCCGTGTGGTTTGTGAGTCATAGCACCGACCAGCAATTCAATCAGCAAGTAAATCAATATTTTGATTTGCCAGTATTAGCTGATTACTATCTGCTGATGCAGGTGCTTCATGCAATAGACAATTCTAGCAACAATTTGATATGGGCTTGCTATGACGTTAGACAAGACCGCAAACTCACGTTAGCAGTATGGGATCTAGATGCTACAGTGGGGCAGCATTGGAGCAATGTGGATGGCTGTTATCGGGTAGCCAAACTTACTCCCGAAACCAATTTGACAATGGTCTCGAAACTTGGACGCAGCAACCTGTTCTATCGATTGATGCGAAATGTCGCTTTTAGAACCACGGTGAGAGAGCGCTATTGGCAACTGCGATCTTCGGTTTTTCATCCCGATTCTTTGGTCAATCGCTATGAGAAAGAATTAAATTACCTGCAGACAAGCGGAGCTTTGATACGCGAAGCCCAACGCTGGAGTGGCAATAGCGATATCGCTTATAGAGAACTCGATTATGCTACTGAGTATCGATATATTGCTGATTGGTTGCATCGGCGTATTGCCTATTTGGATAGCACTACTTTTTGTCAAAATGATGCATATCATGTTCAGTTTGAACAAGCTGAGCTCCAGCCATTGGTCGATTCGCAAAAACATACGAGTCATTGGCTGTTATGTTTATTGGCCATGCCATTGGGTGTAATATGGATTATTGTGGTATTGATATATTTAGCATAAAAAGAGAAATTGAAAAACAATGATGAATAAGGGATTGGTGATGAGCAAAAAGATTTTATATCTAGTGATGGCAATTATGATGCTACCTTCTACGATAGAGGGACAAGTGCGTTTTGCAGGCAAACAACCAGCTTATGATAGCTTGACCAATACATGGCTATTGACGGTGCCAAGTGAGTATTTTGGTGCCGAGATCACTATGGATGTGTCGGTTGATGAAACTGTCAGTACTTTGACTATCGATAGCGATTTGGTGTCGGGGCGTTATACTTTTTCACAAATCAATGATAGCACTTCCTATCTCTTAACCTATCAAACGGGGGATTCCACTGTTAATCGTACACTTCGTTTTACTTACTTACCCACTTTGCAACTTTATGGTTCGTTTGATAAGTCCTATAAGATGGGTTCTGTATGCATCAATTTGCCAGAGGAGTCATTGACCGATACTGTTAGAGCTAATGTGCGTTGGGCAGGTGGCTCTACAGCGGTTGCTTCACGAGGAAAACACAACTATCACATCAAGTTTGTTGATAGCCAAGGACAAGCGATTGACCGTTCTTTCTTTGGGTTGCGTTCCGATAACCATTGGCGTCTTGATGCTGGGCAAATCGATATGATGCGTATTCGCAACACCGTTGCCACACGACTATGGGCCGACTTTGCTTCAAAACCCTATTATGCTGATCGCCAATCAGGTGCAAAATCCTATGTTAGAGGTGATTTTGTAGAGGTCTTTGTCAATGATGAATATGCTGGATTTTTTTGCCTCAATGAGCATCTAGACCGTTACCAAATGCGACTCAAGAAGTATGACGCTGAGCAGAAGATATTTCATGGTCTGTTATGGAAGGTCAAGAGTGCGTCGCAACAAGCTATGTTTTCATCTACCGATGATTGCAATAACAATGTAGAGCAGTGGTCTGGTATTTATGTCAAGTATCCTGATTTTGATGATGTTCATCCTACAGACTATGGCACATTTTATCAGCTAGTGAATTTCGTGCTTAATAGTTCCGATAGCACTTTTAATGCTCAAATAGCGGAGCTGATTGACTGGCCTGTTATGATTGATTACTATTTGTTGATTAATCTGCTGTGTGCCAAGGATAATGTAGCTAAAAATATGTATTGGGCATGTTACGACCAAGCAATTGACCCTAAGCTTACGCTTGCAGTGTGGGACTTAGATGCTACAGCTGGGCAAAATTGGCAAAACTCAGGCACATACTATCGTGATGGTTCAGTGTCTCCAGAATATGATGTGAGGCAGATGCCTAATTTCAGTAACAACAAACTATTTCAGCGTTTGCTCGCCAACAAGCAATTTACTCGTGAGGCACGCGCCCGCTATTGGCAATTGAGGCGAACTGTTTTCAATCCTGATAGTCTCATTCAGCGATATGCGATGACACTAGCACGCCTCAATGTCACAGGGGCCTTAAATCGTGAGGTGCAAAGGTGGAGTGGAAAAGCTAATGAGTTGGCAGGACACCCGTTAGACTTTACCGATGAGATGCAGTATGTAGCCGATTGGTGGCAACGTCGCATAGCTTTTCTAGATGCTAATATCTTTACATATCTGCAAGGTGATGTCAATGAAGATGGCATCGTGAATGTGGCTGATATCGCTACTCTTATCGATTGTATCTTGGAAGGTAATCTAGATGATGGCGTCTTGACTCTAGCAGATGTGAATGGAGATGGCCATGTGGACTTAGGTGATATCTCTATGATTATCAACATTATGTTGCAAAATCAATGAGACCAATTATTATTACTTTTAAAATCACTATGATAAAACAGAAACATACAAAAAAACATGTGGAAAGTTTTTGCTATGTGACAAAAAATAGCTACCTTTGCCCCGCTTTTCGTAATCTCTGGCAAGAAAAAGAGTGGCTTGTTACATTACGAAGTGATTAATAATGCATTAAACGAAGATACAGAAATGGACTTAATTAAAGTTGCAGAACAAGCATTTGCTACAGGCAAGCAGCATCCGGAGTTCTTCCCGGGCGACACAATCACAGTAGCATACCGCATCAAGGAGGGTAACAAAGAGCGTATCCAGCAATATCGTGGTGTGGTGATTAAAATCAATGGCGAAGGTGAGAAGAAACGTTTCACCGTGCGTAAAATTAGTGACAACATCGGTGTAGAGCGCATTTTCCCTCTGGAGTCTCCATTTATCGATAGCATCGTTATTAACAAGCATGGTAAGGTGCGTCGCGCTAAACTCTACTACTTGCGTCAACTCACAGGTAAAAAAGCTCGTATCAAAGAACGTCGCATTTTCAAGAAGGAAGACAAGTAAGTCCTCAGTGGCAGAACGCATTTTTTTGAAACTAACGATATAAAGGCCAAAATTGCCCATCATGGTGATTTTGGTTTTTTTATCTATTGGCCAGTTTATTTCATTTGCAAGTGTCGTGATTTTAATTTAAATTTGTGGGCAGAAACAGAAGTAGCCGAAACGCTTGAAAGGGAGTAGGCAGCGACATGATAAAAATGAAGCACTATGGACGAAGAAATCAAAAACGCAAGCGAACCAATTCAAAACACTAACGAAGAGCCTCAAAAAGCTAATAGCAATATGCTAGATGATTTGAAGGCAATGTTTGACCAAGCTACAGGTGAAGGTGGCTTCTTTGACAAAGCCAAAGAAATGCTAGAAGGCAAAGAAGGTGACACTAGCTTGTTTGATAAATTTAAAGAAATGCTCAATGGCAAGGATGGTGAGGATGGCCTAGTTGAGCAATTCAAAGAGATGATGGCTAAAGGCACTAGTGCAGCTGGTGAAGTTGCCGATGACTTTATGGACAAAGCCAAAGAGATGTTTGAATCCAAGGACGGTGAACCGAGTTTGATAGACAAAGCTAAGGGAATGTTTGCCGAGGGTGGTGCCGCTGCTAGCGAAATGATGGGCAAAGCTAAAGAAATGTTTGATCAAGGGACAGCTGCCGCTAGCGATATGGCTGAGAATATCCGAGAAAAGGCTAAAGATGCTTTTGAACCCAAAGAGGGTGAAGCAAGTGTTCTTGACAAAGCTAAAGAGATGTTTGAAGAAACGGCTGCCGCTGCTGGTGGAGTGATGGACAAAGTAGATGACTTTATCAAGGAGACGTTTGCCAAGGCCGACGAGAAGAAACCTATCGATGACCATACCCCAGAGGACACAGTTGACAATAATCAAGCGTAAAGCGCATAGGACTAGCCACTAGCTAGCGAGATAAAAACCTCACGCAGTTGGAGATTTAAAGAGTGATACACTTTAGGGTGGTTGATCTCTTGAACTCTAGTTGCGTGAGGCGTTTTCTTGTCTAGTGCTGACGTGCTATAAATAATTGCATTGCTATAACGACCTTAATTTAAAAAGAAAACTGTAACTTTGCACTTCGAATAACCAAAAGAAAATTAGACTTGAAAATGGAAAAAAAAGCTTTATTGATGATACTTGATGGCTGGGGAGAAGGACCCAAAGGCCAGAGTAACGCTATTTATAGTACACCAACTCCATACCTAGACTTTTTGAAAGAAGCTTATCCGCACAGCACACTCAAGGCATGTGGTGAAGACGTGGGGCTTCCCAATGGGCAAATGGGCAATAGTGAAGTAGGACATTTGAACATTGGAGGTGGACGTGTGGTCTATCAAGATTTAGTAAAAATCAACAAAAGCATTGCAAGTGGTTCAATACTAGAAAATCCTGAGATTGTGAATGCCTATTCCTATGCTAAACGCACGGGAAAAGCCTTGCACATTATGGGTCTAACTAGCACTGGTGGCGTTCATAGTTCACTCGAACATTTGTTTGCATTGTGTGATATTGCTGCGCAATATGAGCTGGAACGCGTGTTTATCCACTGCTTTATGGATGGCCGTGATACCGATCCCGAAAGTGGCAAGGGATTTGTTGCTGATGTAGAGCAACATTGTGCCAAGACGGTAGGTGTGGTCGCTTCGGTTATTGGGAGATACTATGCTATGGATCGAGATAAGCGTTGGGAACGCATCCACCAAGCCTATGACCAGCTAGTAAATGGCGTGGGCAAACTTAGCGACAACATGACGCAAGCCATCCAAGAATCTTATGACGAGGGTGTAACCGATGAATTCATCAAGCCTATTGTCAATAGCACTATTGATGGTCGCATTGGTGAGGGCGATGTGGTTATTTTTTTCAACTATCGTAACGACCGCGCTAAAGAGATCACCACCGTGCTCACGCAACAAGATATGCCTGAGCAAGACATGCACACCATCAAAGACTTGCAGTACTATTGCATGACTCCTTATGATGCCTCGTTTACTGGTGTGCACATTCTCTTTCCCAAAGAAAATGTGAAAGATACTTTGGCTGAGTATCTATCAAGTCAAGGCAAACGGCAGCTACATATTGCTGAAACAGAAAAATATGCCCATGTCACATTCTTTTTCAATGGTGGGCGCGAAGAACCTTTTGAAGGAGAAGACCGCATCTTGGTGCCATCTCCCAAAGTTGCCACCTACGACTTGCAGCCCGAAATGAGTGCCTTTGAGGTGCGTGATAAACTTGTGGCTGCTATCGGTGAGCAGAAGTATGATTTTATTGTGGTCAATTACGCCAATGGCGATATGGTAGGACATACTGGCGTTTATGAGGCTATTTGTAAGGCTGTCAAGGCTATCGACCGCTGTGTGCATGATACTGTTGAGGCCGCTCGTGCAGCAGGCTATGAGGTCATTGTGATTGCTGATCATGGTAATGCTGACCATGCTATCAATACCGATGGTTCGCCCAATACAGCACATTCACTTAACCCAGTGCCAATTATCTATGTTACTGAGAATCCTGAACTCATCATCAATACAGGGCGTTTAGCTGATGTGGCTCCTTCAATTTTGCAAATCATGGGATTGCCGCAGCCTGCCGATATGACGGGTCATGGACTCATTGATATCACCAAATAGGAACCGATTTAAAACCATGTAGCCCCAGTCTGGCTTTGTTAGCCAGATTGGGGTTCTGTAAATAAAATCGATGAATAATATCTATTGGCAATTGTTTGCTACTTTCATGAAGATAGGTGCATTCACTTTTGGTGGTGGATGGGCAATGATTAGTATCATTCAGCGCGAGATAGTAGAAAAGCACCATTGGATAGAGCAAGAAGAATTTCTTGATTTGTTAGCAGTGGCACAATCAATGCCAGGCATTTTGGCGGTGAACATTAGCACGGTAATCGGTGATCGGTTGCGTGGGTTGCGTGGTAGCTTATGCGCTTCGTTAGGAACTATATTGCCCTCGTTTGTTATTATTTTGATTATCGCAATGTTCCTCACGCCAGAAACCATTAAGAACAATGATGCCATCAGCCGCATTTTCAAAGGCATTCGTCCTGCTGTAGTCGCATTAATTATAGCACCAGTGATTACCACTGCCAAGAGTGCAGGTATCACGTGGAAGACGGTAATCATCCCCATAGCAGTGGCGTTGCTCATCTATAGCAAGTTGCCGATTATTAGCAATCCCATTGTGTTCATAATTTTGGGTGGCATTGGCGGCTATTTGTATTATAACCACGTTTTGCTTAGTAAATCAAAGCAAGAAGGAGATAATAAGCTATGAATGTATATCTAAAATTGCTTTGGGCGTATCTTAAAATTGGCCTATTTGGTTTTGGTGGTGGATATGCGATGTTGTCACTCATTCAAAGTGAGGTGGTAGATAGCGGTTGGATTACCAATCAGATGTTTACCGATATTGTTGCTATTTCACAAATGACACCAGGACCAATCGGAATCAATAGTGCCACTTACATAGGTTATGTGGTATCGGGTAACGTGCTTGGCTCGATTGTCGCAACATTGGCTGTTGTCTTGCCTCCATTTTTGCTAGTGCTCTTTGCTAGTCACTACATTCAGCGTCATAAGGACAGTGCGCTAATCAAAGGTGCATTTATGGGACTCAGGCCTGTGGTGGTGGGCTTGATAGCGTCCGCAGCACTATTGTTGATGAATAGTGAGAATTTTGGTTATGTTTCCGCAGATCGTCTTGTTGCCATTGCTATCTGTGTAGTCTCGTTTTTAATCGTATATTTTACACGTCTCCATCCCATCTTGGTTATCGTTTTGGCTGGTGTTGCGGGCTTTCTTATCTTTTGAAGTTTTGTCGTAGAAAAAGCCTTAACCAATTTGCGAAACCAGAAAAAAAGACGTAATTTTGTGACCTAGTCGATAAGCGTGATGGATTCCTCTTTTGATAGCAACCCTATGGTCAAGAAGTTTAACGAATTTCTTGACATAAAGGGTTTACGTAAAACATCTGAGCGCTCAGCTATTATAAGTCGCATTGCTTCGGTACCTAACCATTTTACCATCGATCAGTTGCAACAGATGATGGATGAGACCTCTTTTCACGTGAGTCGGGCCACATTATACAACACAGTAGAGTTGATGCTTGAGGCTGGACTACTGCGACGTCATGTTTTTGAGGGAATGCAAGCGCAATATGAGCGGGTGACAACGCCACACACACATTTGGTGTGTACTACTTGTGGCAAGATAAAGGAGGTGCGTGATGCTAATTTCATTGGATTTATGAATGCCCGTCGTTTTACGGCCTTCAATGTAGATTACTATAGTCTCTATGTCTATGGCACTTGCAGCACATGTGCACGCAAGCAACGTCGTATGCGTGTCTCTGCCAAAAGCGAAAAATCTCCCAATAAATCCAAAACCAAGATATCACAAAAATAAAAATCAAGATATATAGATACATAATTCTTTTATTTTATTTTTAAAAAACTAATTAATCATGGCAAACGTAAAACCATTTCGTGGTCTCAGACCACCACGTGAGTATGTAGAAAAAGTGGCATCTAAACCCTATGATGTGCTCTCAAGCGATGAGGCTCGTGCCGAAGCTGGTGACAATGAAATGTCGCTTTATCACATCATTAAACCAGAAATCGATTTTCCTGCTGGAACTGGCGAACATGAACCTAAGGTATATGACAAGGCTGTAGAGAATTTCAAGAAATTTCAAGAGCGAGGTTGGCTTGTGCAAGATGCAGAAGATAAGTATTATATCTATGCACAAACAATGGACGGCCGCACTCAATATGGTATTGTGGTAGGTGCTAGTGTAGAAGACTATCTCACAGGTCGCATCAAAAAGCATGAGCTTACGCGCCGAGAAAAAGAGGTGGACCGTATGCACCATATCGAAATCAACAATGCCAATATCGAACCAGTGTTTCTTGCTTTCCCTGATAACAAGACACTAGAAGACATTATTGAGCAAACAGCCAAGACACAACCTGAGTATGACTTTGTTGCCGACGATGGTATTGGACACACCTTATGGGTTATCAGTGATAAAGGTACTATCGATACAATCACCAAAGCATTTGCTGCCATTCCATATCTGTATATTGCCGATGGGCACCACCGCACGGCTGCTGCTGCACATGTGGGAGAAGAGAAAGCTAAGGCAGATCCCAATCACACGGGTAAAGAAGAGTACAATTATCTACTAGCTGTTTGTTTTCCTCAGTCGCATCTGAAAGTTATGGATTACAACCGCGTAGTCACTGACTTGAATGGATTAACCGAGCAGCAATTCCTTGACAAAGTGAGCCAGCATTTTGATGTAGAGGACAAAGGTACTGAGATATACAAACCTACTCACCTACATAACTTTTCTCTCTACTTAGGCGGTAGGTGGTATTCACTCACAGCCAAAGAAGGCACTTATGACGATAATGACCCTATAGGTGTGCTTGACGTGAGTGTCAGCAGTAATTACATTCTGCGAGACATATTGGGCATCACTGATTTGCGCACCGACAAGCGTATCGACTTTGTGGGTGGCATTCGTGGTTTGGGTGAGCTCAAGCGACGTGTAGATAGTGGAGAGATGAAGGTCGCTTTAGCTCTCTATCCAGTGACGATGCAACAGATTATCGATATCGCAGATAGCGGTAATATCATGCCTCCCAAGGCTACTTGGTTTGAACCTAAACTGCGTTCGGGACTCATCATCCACAAGCTTGATTAAGCAGGAAGAGATTAGAGAAAAGCGTTGTTGATAAGTTCGACAACGCTTTTTTGTGTTTTTTGGGGTGAAGTGTAAAAAAAAATCGCTAATTTTGTAGATTGGCAATAGATAGATACAAATCATTCAAAACAATAAATAATAGATAACGATATGAAATTCAATGTTCAAAGTAAATTATTGCTCAGTAGGCTTAATGCTGTGAGCAAGGTTATCAGCAACAAGAACGCCTATGCCATTCTTGATAATTTCTTGTTTGAGCTAAAGGGTGATAGGTTAGTGGTCACTGGTAGCGATATGGAAACACGCTTGACTACCAACATCGAGGTGCAAGATGTAGAAGGCAGTGGCAAGTTTGCTATAGATGTGAAGCGAACAATCAATTCGTTAAAGGAATTGCCCGATACCGCATTGACCTTTAACATAGATGATGAAACCCTAGCCGTCAATGTAACCTATATCAACGGATTTTATGACACGATGGCTATCAATGGTGACGAGTTTCCTGAGAAGGCAGCTACTGCGGCTGAGGTGCGTCAGTTCAGTTTACCTGCTAAGTATATTGTTGCAGGCATTAGTCACACCTTGTTTGCTGTTGGCACCGATGAAATGCATCCGCAATTCACTGGCATTTATTGGGACATCAAGAGCGATATGATTGTGTATGTGGCAAGTGACTCACACAAGTTAGTGCGTTATCGTCAGACTAGCGTGGCTCCCAATTTTGAACGTTCGTTTATCTTGCCGAGCAAACCAGCCTCAATTTTGAATAACATTCTAGACAAGAATAGTGAAGAACCTATCAATATCACTATTGATGAAAATAGTGCTGCCTTTGAAAGTAAGGACTTTTTGCTAAGTTGCCGTTTTATCAATGGGCGTTATCCTAACTACAATTCAGTGATTCCAGAGGATAATCCGTTTACTGTAATAGTTGACCGTGCCACGATGCTCAATGCTGTGCGCCGTGTTTCTGTGTTTGCCAATGTAGGCGGCTTGGTGCGTTTAAACCTATCAGCAAAATCAATGTTGCTCACAGCTCAAGATATCGACCATTCTACATCTGCCGAAGAGACGATTGAATGTGAGTATGATGGTGAACCGATGAGTATTGGTTTCAAGAGTGCCGATGTGGTAGATGTGGTTAATAATATTAGTAGTGAATCACTGAAAATCAAGCTGCTAGATCCTGCTAGAGCAGGAGTGTTCTTGCCCAATGAACAAGAAAAGGGTGAAGAATTACTCATTTTGCAGATGCCTATGATGATTTAAACAAAAGCAGAGGCTCCTAGTCCCTAATCAAGTGAAGTGAAATAAGATTTAAAAAACAATACTGCCAATGAAACTCAATCTCAAGCGCCCTCTGATTGTCTTTGACTTGGAAACGACAGGCTTGAACATCACCAAAGATAAGATTATAGAGTTGTCATATGTCAAGGTCTATCCTGATGGTACAGAGGATCCGCATCGTTATCGATTTAATCCAGGTATGCCCATTCCACAACCATCAATAGAAGTGCATGGTATTACTGATGATATGGTGGCCAATGAACCTCTTTTCAAAGAGCGTGCTCGGTTGATAGCTAAAGACTTTGAGGGATGTGACATTGCAGGATTTAATAGCAATAATTTTGATATTCCATTGCTAGCACAAGAGATGATGAATGCAGGCGTGGATATCAATTTGTCTAGTCGCAAGTTTATAGATGTGCAGACCATCTTTCACAAGAAGGAAAAACGCGATTTGGAAGCAGCATGTCAGTTCTATTGTGGTCATCCAATGCAAAATCATCATTCATCTATGGATGATACGCTCACTACATTGGAGGTGCTAAAGGCCCAACTCGACTACTATAGTCACACCGATGAGCCTTTGCAAAACGATGTGGACTTTTTGGCGGCCTATTCTTCACACAATCGCAAGGTCGATCTTGTGGGACGCATTGTTTACAATGAGGCGGGAAAGGAGATTTTTAACTTTGGCAAATACAAAGGGCAGCTAGTTGAAGACGTGTTGCGTCGTGATCCTGGTTATTATGGCTGGATGCTGCAAGGTGATTTTCCAGAAAACACCAAGCAGGTGCTTACTAGAATTAAATTGAGATTAAAGAAATAACTCCAACTTTGTGTTTGCGAGCGACAGATATGCTAAAGGGTAAGAAAATTATATTAGGGATTACGGGTGGAATAGCAGCTTACAAGTGTGCAATACTCACACGCTTACTCATCAAGGCGGGTGCAGAAGTGCAAGTCATTATGACTCCAAATGCCAAGCAGTTTATTCAACCATTAACTTTATCTACACTGAGCGGAAAGCCTGTAATTAGCGAGTTCTTTACTGCCAATACGGGCCAATGGAATAGTCATGTGGATTTGGGACTATGGGCTGATGCTATGATTATAGCTCCAGCAACGGCTTCGACTATTGGCAAAATGGCTAATGGCATCGCTGATAATATGTTGGTTACAACCTATTTGTCGGCTAAGGCTCCAGTGTTTGTGGCTCCTGCAATGGACTTGGATATGATGGCACACCCTAGCACGCTGCGCAATTTGCAACTTTTGCGTGCTTATGGTAACCACATCATTGAGCCCGCAGAGGGAGAGCTGGCAAGCCACTTGATGGGAAAGGGAAGAATGGAAGAACCCGAAAATATTGTGAAAGTTTTGGACTCGTTCTTCGACAAACGTCAAGATCTTGCACACAAGCGAGTGCTTATCACAGCAGGTCCCACTATCGAGAAAATAGACCCAGTGCGTTACATTAGCAATTTTTCATCGGGAAAGATGGGGTTTGCTTTGGCCGAGGAGTGTGCCGAACGCGGAGCACAAGTCACATTGGTGAGCGGGCCAGTTTCGCTAGATGCTAAGCATCCTAATATCAATCGTATAGATGTTACTAGTGCGCAGCAAATGCATGATACAGTTATGCATGCACTACCACAGGTAGATGGCGTAATCTTGTGCGCTGCAGTGGCCGACTATCGGGTAGAAAATGTATCTACCTCAAAGATTAAGCGACAGCAAGATCAGAGCCTTTGTCTGAATCTAGTGGCTAATCCTGATATCGCTAAGGATGTTGGCTTGGCAAAACGAAGCAATCAAGTGACTGTGGGTTTTGCTCTAGAAACTGATAACGAACAAGTCAATGCACAGGGTAAATTGAAGCGCAAAAATTTAAATTTCATAGTAATGAATTCATTGCGTGATAAGGATGCTGGTTTTCAAGTCGATACCAATAAAGTGACCATTTTTACCGACAAGGGTGAAGTGCTTGAGGGACAATGAAAACCTAAGAGAGAAGTGGCTGTCGATATCATAAATGTACTGCATCACTATTTTGAAGATTATGAAAAATAAAATATTGTTGTTCATTGTCGCAATTGTGTGCAATTTTGCAGCAGTGGCCGATGAGGCAACTGAGCTTAATTGTGAGGTAGAGGTTAACTCCGAGAAAGTTGCTAACGCTAGCAAGGATGTCTTCAATGCGCTCAAGGAAGCTGTTACCGAGTATATGAATACGACAAAATGGACAAATGCTCAATTTGGTACCAACGAGAAGATTAATTGCAAATTGCTGTTTACAATCAGTACATGGGAAAGTAGTACTGGGCAAATGACTGGAGACTTGCAAATCCAATCTACGCGACCTGTCTATAATAGCACCTACACAACTGCAGTCATCAATTTCAAGGATGCTAAGGTGTCGTTTACCTATGAGTCTAATCAAACTCTAGTGTTCAGTGAGCAAGATATGATGGATAACCTCACGGCTATTCTCAATTTTTGGGCCTATATGATTATTGGTATGGATTTTGATACATTCTCACTTAATGGTGGCGATCCTTATTATGAAAAAGCTGCTAACGTTGTGCGCCTAGCACAAAGTGCAGGTGAGAGTGGGTGGAAAGCTTTTGAAGATAATAAAAATCGATATGCTGTGCTTAGTGCTTATACCGAAACCAACACATCACCCATTCGGCAACTGATGTATGATTATCATCGACAAGGACTTGACCAGATGGTGGTTACAGTAGATAAAGGTCGCTCTACGATTACGCATACATTAGAAAACCTAGCCAAAATATATGATGCCGCACCTATGTCGGTATGTCTTTCGATGTTCAAAGATGCTAAACTAGATGAATTGGTGAATATCTATAGCAAAGCAGGTGTTTCTGAAAAGGAAAACGTCTATGAAATGCTCTATCAGATATATCCTGCAGAAACAGAACGCTTAGATAAAATCAAGCAAACTAGCAATTAATTTTTTTCTCACAATCAGACAGCATGATACGGCATTTGCACATTGCTAATTATGCACTTATCGACAAATTGGATATAGATTTTGCCGATGGTTTAACCATTATTACTGGTGAGACAGGTGCTGGCAAATCGATTATCCTAGGTGCCTTATCTCTCCTATTGGGTGAGCGCGCTGAGGTCAAGGCTATACGCGATGGCGAGCAAAAGACAGTGGTAGAAGCGTTGGTTGAGATAAAGGATCGCTCGCTGAAAGTCCTTTTTGAGGACAATGATGTCGATTGGGTTGACCATGAGTGCGTGTTGCGACGAGAAATATCGGTTTCAGGGCGTTCTAGGGCATTTATCAACGACACACCTGTGCCAATCGGTGTGATGAAAGAATTGGCCACTAGGCTTATAGACATCCATTCGCAGCATAGCAATATGTTGCTTTCTAAATCGACGTTTCAACTGTCTATACTCGATAGTATTGCAGAAAATGAGACCTTGCTTACCGATTATGGTAATGCCTATCGAGAACTCAATGAGGTGAAGCGACAACTCAACGAGGCAGAGACTACGCTAGCTCAAGCTCAACGAGATGAAGACTATATCCGTTTTCAGGTTTCTCAGTTACAAGAGCTTGCATTGCAGCCCGACGAAGATAAACTACTCGAGGCCGAACACAAGAAATTATCCAATGCTAGCCAATTAAAGGAAGATTTGTGGCAAGTAAATAATGAACTCGATGTAGCAGATAATGCTATCTTGGTACGTTTGTCGGTTGTGGAGCAGCGATTGCGCAATGCACAAGAGAGTCTGACTGAATTGCAGGACATTCCGCAACGGGTGCAGTCGGCAATTATAGACTTAAATGATATCTCTCGTAGTGTGAACACTCTCATCGATACACTCAACGACGACCCTACTGAACTCGCTCGAGTGGAGCAACGATTGGGAGAGATATATGCATTGACGCGTAAGCATCATGTAGAAGATGTGAATGCCCTATTGCAACTGCAACACCACTATGAAGATCAACTCAATGCATTAGCGGTAAATGATGAGCGTATTGAGCAACTTAAGCAGGAATTCATGCAAGCTCAAATCAAGGCCAATCGGTTGGCTGAACAACTTTCGAGCAGGCGTCAGATAGCTGGCCAACATTTTGCAGAAGAATTGAAACGATTGGCTAAACCACTAGGAATGAAAAACCTCTCTCTTGAGGCAAAACTTTCTCGAGTAGAGCTAAATGCTAGTGGATGTGACCAAGTTGAGCTGATGATGTCGTTCAATAAAAATCAAACTCTCGTACCTGTCAAAGATACGGCATCGGGAGGTGAGATATCGCGTGTTATGCTCTGTATCAAGACTATTATTGCTCGGCGTATGCAATTACCCACTATCATTTTTGATGAAGTGGATACTGGAGTGAGTGGTGACGTGGCTAATAGGGTGGGAGAGATGATGGCTGATATTGCACGTAGCATTCAGGTTATTACTATCACTCATTTGCCACAAGTGGCAGCACATGGCAATCACCACCTGAAAGTCTATAAGAGTGACCAAGCACAAGAGACGCTCACGGCAGTGCAATGGCTTGATGAGGAAGAGCATGTTACCGAAATTGCTAGACTACTTAGTGGCAGAGACCTCAATCAAGCGGCCATCGATAATGCACGTTCACTTATACAATCTAATAAGAAAAACTAACAAGATGGTAGAAAAGAATCAATATATCTATGGATTACATGCCGTTATCGAAGCTATTGATGGCGGCAAAGAAATTGATAAAATATTTATCAGCAAAACGCTTGGAAGTGATTTGGCACAGGAGCTACTAGAAAAGGCTTACAAAGCTCGTATTCCAATGCAAAGAGTACCAGTTGCCAAAATCGACCGCATCACGCGCAAGGGTCATCAAGGGGTGTTAGCATTACTCTCAGCAGTGACCTATTATCGCATTGAGGATTTGGTTCCTCAGTTCTATGAAAATGGTGATAACCCGTTTGTGGTTGTGCTTGACGGATTAACAGATGTACGCAACTTTGGAGCAGTAGCTCGCACTTGTGAGTGTGCAGGTGTCAATGCCATTATTATCCCTGAACGCGAAAGTGTGAGTGTCAATGCTGACGCTATTAAAACTTCGGCGGGGGCTCTCAACGTGTTGCCCGTTTGTCGAGAGCATAATCTAGTGCGAGCCGTGAAATTTCTGAGAGATAGTGGTTTTAAAATCGTGGGTACTAGCGATAGCAAACAAACGCTTTACACACAGGCCGATTACACTGGACCTGTTGCCGTAGTGCTAGGAGCAGAAGATACGGGCATATCCAACGAAATCATGCGACTGTGTGACACGCAAGTTGCGATACCTCAATTTGGACAAATCAATTCGTTGAATGTTTCAGTAGCTGGGGCTATCATGATATATGAAGTGGTTAGGCAACGAATGGCTGACGCTCAAACTGTCAATTAGCCTAACATTTTCTTGCCAAGCAATAGGATTATGATTAAATTTGCAAATTAATAACGTTAATCGAAAACAATACAATTTTTCATGATCAATCGAACATTGATAAGAGTCAAGGTGATGCAAGTGCTCTATGCTTATATGATAAACCGCCCAGAGCAAACACGACAAATGGCAAAGAAGGAGTTGCAAACCAGCCTTGAAAAGTCTTATGAATTGTATAACTACCTGCTAAAATTGCCCATTGAATTGACCGATTTGCAAGAGCGACGACTCGATGAAGCTCGATATAAGTATCTGCCGTCTCCTGAAGATGAAAACCCTAATATGAAGTTTGTGAACAATCAGCTTGTTGAGGGGTTACGGAACTCTACCATACTGCAAGATTATTGTAAAGAACATTTGATCACTTGGAGCGACAATCCCATCTTCTTGCATCTGATGCTTAACAAGGTGACTACGAGTGATATTTATGCTCAATACATGGCGGAGCAAGAAAGCACTATGGAGAGTGATAGTAAGTTGTGGCAGCAATTGTTGAAACAAGTGATTCTGCCCGATGACAATTTGACTGAAGAAGTGGAGCAGAGATCTGTATATTGGTGTATTGACGACTTAGATATCATGGGGCAATTCGCTATTAAGACATTCAAGCGCGTTGCCGAAGGTGATTGCAGTGCCATTAGCCCGATGTATAAGGATGAAGAGGACGCACTTTTTGGCGAGCAATTGTTTGTGACTACGGTGAACCAAATGGACGAGAATAACGCTTTGATTGATGATGTGTTGCAACAAGGACGTTGGGATGCCAAACGCATTGTGTTGATGGATCGATTGATTATGTGTGCTGCCATTTCAGAATTACGTACTTTCGAAAAGATTCCAACGGCTGTAACTCTTAACGAGTACATCGAATTGGCAAAAAATTTTAGCACACCCAATAGTGGCCAATTTATTAATGGGGTGCTTAATAGCGTAGTTAAGACATTGCGTAAGCAAGGCCAGATAGTGAAACCATAAAAGATTGAGTTAATTAATTAAATAACAATAAATATTAAAAATAAGACGATTATGTTGAATTACATTTTATTGCAAGATGCTGCTAGCAGTGGTTGGGGTAGCATGATTATGATTATTGCACTGATTGCTATTTTCTATTTCTTTATGATAGCTCCGCAGCAGAAGAAGCAGAAAAAGATTAATGCTTTCAGAAATGGTCTGAAAAATGGAGATAAAGTGATGACTGCTGGAGGTATATATGGTCGCATCCGAGAAATCAAAGATGATGCTGTAATACTAGAAATTGCAGATGGCGTTCGCATCAAGATTGATAAAAACTCCATCTATGAAGCAATGGATGATATCACTGAGTCGGGGGCGGGCAAGAAATAGGTGGCTGGCACTCGTGCGTGAATCTTATTTAGTGACATGCTGAGCTGGAACGACATAGTACCCAAAGTCAAAAGTTATAAAGTGAGGTCGGTGCAAACTCGCTCCATCTTGCTATACTTGTTTTTTGTGCTGATATCAGCAATTTTTTGGTGCTTCTTGACATTCAACAACGATGTGAATGTTGATTTGGCAATGCCTGTTTCTATCAGCAAACCTAAAAATGTTCATCTATTGGCCAAAACTCCCGATACGTTGACTGTCACTGTGAGAGGAAAGGCTTCAAGCATGCTCAAATATTTGTTTAGAAGCGTTCCAAGCTTAGAACTAAAATTTAGCGATTATAGTGATGGCAATAGCCTATTTAAACTAGACCAAGCTCATCTTAAAAAGGCAGCGGCTTATGCAATTAACCGTAACAACTTGACGGTAGTGAGTGTGTTGCCCGAAAACATTACGGTCAAATATACCGATTTGCCAGGCAAAAAAGTGCCAGTAAAGTTGGATGTTTCGGTGCATACCGCTTATGAATATGCGCAAAATGGAGCTTGGATCAAAAGCCAGGACACGGTATTAGTGTTTAGTGATGCCAAAACCTTGGATGATATTTCTGAGGTTTACACCTATCATGTTGAGGTAGAAAATGTCTCTGATACGTTACATCGGCGCATCAATATAGCTCCAGTTAATGGTGCCGTGGTTGAGCCTAACTACATTGACGTTACTATACCTATTGAGGAAATGGTGTTTCAGACACAGACGGTGCCTATTGCGGTGCGCAATGCTCCAACTTCAATTAAGGTGATATTGTTCCCTTCGAGTGTAGATGTGTCTTATTATGCCCCCAAGAGCCGATTAGGCAATAGCAAAGCATCGACGATTACGGCAGTGGTAGATTTTAACTCCATTGACCTCAAGGCGACTGACAAAAATGTTCAAGTAATGATAGGCGAAGTGCCTGCTGCTTATCGTGATGTGCAGCTAGCAATCGATAGTGTAGAGTATATTATTGAGCGGCCTAAGTGATGATGAAGTTGGTGGCACTTACAGGAGGTATGGGCAGTGGCAAGAGTGTGGTAGCCCATATACTTAAGACGATGGATTATGAAGTCTATGATACCGATAGTCAGGCTAAACGTTTGATGACAAACAATAATGCACTCAAGTTCCAGCTTATTGATGCATTTGGTGAACAAGTCTATCAATCAGATGGATCTATCAATCGTCGATATTTGAGTGCTAAGACTTTTACCGACCCTGAAGCTCGTTATCGCTTGAATGGTATTGTGCATCCCGCTGTTCGCGCTGATTTGCATAGGTGGGTTGAGGAACTAACTACTGCTGGCGCGAAGATGGCTTTTTTTGAAACAGCGCTACTGCACACGGGCGGCTTAGACAGTATGGTCAACGAAGTTTGGAGGGTAATTGCTCCACTTAGTGTGCGTATAGCTAGGGTGAAAATGCGTAGTCACCTCACCGAAGAGCAGATAATGGCTCGCATTGCTGCTCAAGCCAACGAAGATAAATTGACTCCCAACGAACGGCAATTAATCAACGATGGCATTGTTCCATTGTTGCCACAAGTGTTGGGCGCTATAAATGGATAATCAGAAAAAATCACAAAATTTAAAACATAAAAAATCATGTTAAAGAAAATTCTATCAATTTCAGGACGTCCTGGACTTTACAAACTTATCTCTTATGGTAAGAATATGCTAATTGTTGAATCTCTTGTCGATGGCAAGCGTATGCCTATTCATGCACGTGACCGTGTTACTTCGTTAGGTGATATTTCTATTTATACGCTAGAGGATGATGAGCCACTATCAAAGGTTTTAGACACGATCGGTAAGAAAAATGACAATAAGGCTATTGATGCCGAGCAATATAAGACTCCTGAACAATTGCAATCCTTTATAAAAGATGTGTTGCCCAATTATGATCATGAGCGGGTACACAATAGCGATATTAAAAAAATTATCTCTTGGTACAACTTGCTCGTTGGAGCTGAAATCACCGAGTTTGTAGAATCCGAGGAACAAGAGCAAGACAAAAAGGCTGAGGAGGATGCCAACAATGAGGGCAAGAATGTCCAGACTGATAAAAAGGCCGAAAAATAAAGAATCTCGATTGTTTAGTTGATGCTCAAGTGGCATATTAGAGATCGATGGATAATTAGTTTGGCAGTGGCGTTTGTCTTGTCGCTGCCAAACTTATCTTGTCGCAGCCACAAAGATGCCACAACACACACCTATCGTCCCTACCATGAGCGCCGCAATCGGGGCAAGCAATCATCATCACAGACCAAGGCCAATCAACGCAAGACCGAAGCCAAGACATCGCATCAAGGTTTAGTCAGTGACCAATGGGCGAGGTTGGATGTGGCGTTGTCACATCGTGATAACAAACTACTTTATCAAGTGTTACGCAGATGGCTAGGAACACCCTACTGCTATGCAGCGCATGAGTGTGGTGTTGGGGCCGATTGTTCTGGCATGGTGATGGAAGTGTTTCTAGAAGTTTATGATATAAAACTTGAGCGTAATACGGCTAAGATGCTAGAGGAAAATTGTAAAGTTATCGACCGAGATGATTTGCGTGAAGGCGACTTGGTGTTTTTTGTGACAAGTCATAGCGGTCGGGTCTCTCATGTGGGTATCTATCTGAAAGAAGATAAGTTTGTCCACGCTTCGTCAACACGAGGCGTGGTGGTAGATGATTTGCGTCAAGACTATTATGCTAGCCATTTCTATACGGCTGCAAGAGTGGTGAGTTAGATGGAATTCTCGTTAAATAGTTGCACCTGTTGACGCACGCTCTCGGCATGTATGGCCTGCATCAATTGTTCTATAAAATCAATCGAAAGCCCTAGTTGTTTGGCTTGCTCACAACGTGCCTCCATCACCGTTTCGTATCGCTGGTTTTGAAAAACTTGCATATTGTGATTCTTTTTGTATTGTCCGATTTGTCGAGCTATGTTCATGCGACGACACAAGGTCTCTAGAAGTTCGTGGTCACAATCATCAATCTGTTGGCGTAGCAGTTGTAGGTTCTCGTTAATCATTGTGCTACCTTCCCTTGTTACTAAATGAGCGAGCACCTTAGCTAGTTCGGTGGGGGTGAGTTGTTGTTGCTTATCACTCAGCGCATCATCTGGTTGGATGTGACTCTCAATCATTAGGCCATCAAACCCTATATCAAGTGCTTGTTGGGCTATCGTTGGAACTAGCTCACGGCGGCCTCCAATATGTGATGGGTCACATAAAATGGTCATCTTGCCTATGCGCCTGCGCAATTCCATAGGAATGTGCCATTGTGGATCGTTGCGATACATTTGACCTACCGAAGTGCTAAATCCTCGGTGTATGGCGCCAAGTCTTGTGATACCTGCCCGATAAAGGCGTTGCAGCCCTCCAATCCACAAGTCTAAATCTGGGCTGATAGGGTTTTTTACAAGCACTGTCAACTCTTCGTGCCCTTGAACTGCATCAGCAATTTCTTGCATCGCAAATGGGTTGGCACTTGTGCGTGCACCAATCCATACGATATCTATACCCGCCTGTAGTGCTAATTTCAAGTGTGCAGTAGTAGCAACTTCGGTTGCCACCATCATTCCTGTTTGCTGCTTTACTTCGCGTAGCCAATCCAATCCTATAGACCCCACTCCCTCAAAACTGTTCGGCAAGGTGCGTGGTTTCCAAATGCCGGCTCGATAGACTTGAATGCCATGTGATGCTAATTGGTTGGCCGTTTGCAGGGTTTGCTCTCGTGTCTCAGCACTACAGGGACCTGCAATCACAATGGGCTTGCCACAAGATTGTAGCCTATCTATGGGTGCTATATGGTTTAGTGAGGCAATATTATGGTTACATTTGGTGGACATCAGTAAGCTTTAAAACTCATATCCAACGACTTGACTGAGTGGGTGAGGGCTCCTACCGAGATATAATCTACTCCGCACTCACCATAGTTGCGCAAGGTGTCAAGGGTGATGCCACCGCTTGATTCGGTTTCCACCTTGCCATTAATCATTTGAACTGCTTTGCGAGTGTCATCTACGCTAAAGTTGTCTAGCATCACACGGTCCACTCCACCATGGTCAAGCACTTGCTTTAGTTCATCAAAATTGCGTACCTCGATCTCAATTTTTAAGTTTTTGCTATTGGCCTGGCACCACTCATGAGCTTTCTCAATGGCTGGCACAATGCCGCCTGCAAAATCCACGTGATTGTCCTTGAGTAGAATCATATCAAACAGACCGATGCGGTGATTGCAGCCACCACCTATGCGAACAGCATCTTTTTCTAGCAGACGCATGCCTGGCGTGGTCTTGCGTGTGTCTAGCACCTTGGTCTTCAGTCCTTGTAAACGTTCCATATATCGAGCCGTAGTCGTTGCTACACCACTCATGCGTTGCATGATGTTGAGCATCAGCCGCTCTGTTTGCAGCAACGAGCGCACTTTTCCCTCAACGACAAAGGCAATGTCACCTGGTTTTACCCTAGCACCGTCTTCAATCATCACAGTCATTTTCAACTCTGGGTCAAATTTTTCGAACACTCGACGAGCAATTTCTACGCCAGCTAGCACGCCTTCTTCCTTGATGAGAAGATGCTGTTTGCCCACTTCATCGGCAGGAATGCAACACAATGTTGTAGCGTCTCCATCGCCAATATCTTCGGCAAACGATAAATCAATCAGTGCATCAATCAATTCTTCTCGGGTCTTCATCTTTGATTTTGTTAATAGTGAATGTTTTTAATTGCTTACAAAGTTACTTCAAATTCATTAAATTCATTAACTTTGGCATTGAAAAAATATATAACTTGAATCATCATCTCAGTTCTGAAATGAAGATAACACTTTTGGTTGTAGGTAAAACAAACTCTGGCTTTGTGCGGCAGGGTATTGATGAGTATGTGAAACGGTTGTCACACTATGTGCAATTTGATATCCAATATTTGGGTGATATCAAAACTACACGTAGCTTAACACATGATCAACAAAAAGTAGCCGAGGGTAATGCTATTCTTGCTTCTATTGAGGCTAGTGATCGGGTGGTGCTTCTTGATGAGCGGGGCGAGCAACGCACATCGGTAGATTTCAGTAAATGGCTACAACGATGTATGGCTAGTGGTGGCAAGCGATTGGTGTTTGTGGTAGGTGGTCCGTATGGCTTCTCGTCTGCGGTTTATCAGCGTGCTAACGAGCAGATATCACTTAGTCGCATGACCTTTCCTCATGACCTAGTGCGGCTAGTGTTTGTGGAGCAGTTATATAGGGCTTTTACTATTTTGCATCACGAGCCTTATCATCATGAATGAGTGGTTAAATAAAATGTGGTTGGGCTCTATATAGATTAGGTGTTTATCAAGATTTCTTCGAGTGTTATTTCTTGAATCTCGTTAAATGCCAAATCACATAGAGGGGCGATAGCCGACATTGGATTAGTGGTAGCTAGACCGACGACCTTGGCTCCTGCCGACCGACCAGCTTGTATGCCTTGTATAGAGTCTTCAAACACGTAGCATTGCTCTATTTTACAACCGATAGCACGAGCTGCTGTTAGATAACATTCTGGATGGGGTTTGGTGTGTTTCACCATATCGCCAGTGATAATGGTATCAAATAGGCTCGGCAGTGATGGGTGCTGTTGATAGACTGCTTGCATTTTATTTTGATCGCTCGACGTAACAATAGCCATAGGTATATTGAACTTTTTTAGCTTGGTTATCAATTGGATGGCACCAGGAAAGAACTCATAACTCATGTGCGATTGGTACTTGTTGAGCGCATCGACTACTTGCGCGCAGGTTTCTTGATTAGAAAAATAGGTGAGGATGTGATTTAGGTTAGTGCCTTTGATTACTTGGGCAAAATTCTGAATGCCTGTAGGGAATCGTTGGTCTATTGATTGCCAGAATTGTGTGTAACTACCTTCGCTATCTATCAGCACACCATCCAAATCAAATAATGCTCCTACTGAGGCAAGGTCGGTTTGTTGTCTCATCTTTTTGATTGACTTTGTTTTTAATTGGCAAATTTACTTAATTTTAGGCTAAAAAGCGTAATTTTGCATAGTCATTTTATTTTATTGATAGTTATTTTCGATGGTACAAGAATTTCAATTGAGGGTGTCTCCACGCACGGCTTCAAGTGAAGCTAATATTATGCAATATATTGCGAATGAGTATCATATCGCTATTTCACGATTGCAGGGTGTGCGTGTTGTCAAGCGAAGCATAGATGCTCGTCAACGCCATGTGATGGTTAATTTGCGAGTGCTAGCCTACATCGACCAATCTATAGATCTTGCCTCATGCCTATTAAAACCCATTGATTATTCGCCAGTTGCAGGGACAAAGCAAGCTGTTGTCGTGGGAATGGGACCAGCTGGTCTTTTTGCTGCGCTTCGACTCATTGAGTTGGGCGTCAAACCCATTGTGCTAGAGCGGGGTAAAAATGTGTTAGAGCGACGTAAAGATGTGGCAGCTATCTCACGAGAAGGTGTAGTGAATCCTAATAGCAATTACTGCTTTGGTGAGGGAGGAGCAGGAGCCTATAGCGATGGAAAACTATATACGCGCAGCAAAAAACGTGGTTCGGTAGAGCGAATTTTAGGAATTTTTGTTCAGCATGGAGCGTCACAAAACATACTCATTGATGCTCATCCTCACATTGGTAGTGATCGGTTACCTGCCATCATTGCCGCTATGCGTGAAACCATATTGCGCTGCGGTGGTGAGGTGCATTTTCAAACGCGTGTTACCCGAATGCTTGTCGATGACCATACTGTTCAAGGAGTAGAAACAGCCGATGGAATACGATATCAAGGACCTGTCATTTTGGCAACAGGCCATTCGGCTCGTGACGTTTACACGATGCTCTGCAACCAGCAAATCACATTAGAACCCAAGGGTTTGGCTGTGGGTGTGCGCTTGGAACATCCGCAACACTTGATAGATGAAATCCAATATCATAGCGCTGCAGGTAGGGGGGAGTATTTGCCTGCTGCCGAATATAATTTCGTTACACAAGTCGATGGGCGAGGGGTGTACTCGTTCTGTATGTGTCCAGGTGGTGTAGTGGTGCCAGCCGCTAGTGGCCCAGGACAATTAGTCGTTAATGGTATGTCACCTAGCAATCGAGGTACCTATTGGGCTAATAGTGGCATGGTGGTAGAGTTGCATCCCGAGGATTTGCCTGCTCGTTTTAGAAGCGAAGGGGTATTGTCAATGATGCGGTTTCAAGAGTATCTCGAGCGAGTGGCTTTTGAAGCAGCGGGTAATAGTCAAGTAGCTGGAGCACAGCGGATGAGGGATTTTGTTGAAGGTCGTCTCTCATGCCTAATCCCACCATCATCGTTTGCTCCAGGCGTACAAACCTCGCCACTACACGAATGGTTGCCTCCATTCATTGGTGACCGCTTGCGCAAGGGCTTTACTATATTCGGTAAGGCAGCTCGTGGCTTTTTAACCAACGAGGCTATTGTGATTGGTGTTGAGACACGCACATCATCTCCTGTGCGTATCCCTCGTGACCGCGATAGCATGTGCCATGTTGCGATAAGTGGTCTATTTCCTTGTGGTGAGGGTGCTGGGTATGCAGGCGGTATTGTGTCAAGTGCTATCGATGGTGAGCGTTGTGCCGAGGCGTTGGCACAACAGCTACGGTAACTATTCACATAGTCAGTTGGATGTGTTTGATTTGGCGAGTAGTGCAATCGTTTGCGCAATTTTTTAAGGCAAAGATGGGATAACTAAGACTGTTTTATTTTGATAATGAGTAAATTTGTGAGCTTTTTAAAGAAATTAACCAATAGCTTTTTTTGTTTAATACCAAAAAGTTTTCAATTTTTTTATGAAACGTTTATTTACTTTATTCATGTTGCTTGCAACCCTTGTAGGATTGCAGGCCAATGCCGCTATTTATCTAGTGGGGCAAAGCCCCACAGGTAATGGTTGGGATCCCAGCAAAGGCATTGAAATGACCGACAATAGCGATGGCACCTATTCCTACAATGTGGCTATCTCTGGCACGGTTTATTTCTGCTTTGCTGACCAGCTTGCTTCCTCTAGCAGCGACTGGACTACCTTTAATAACAGGTATCGTTATAGCCCGACGTCTAATGATTACAATTTGACGGCTGGCACATGGGCTGCTACTGGCAAAAATGGCGATAAGTCTTACAAGTTCACGGGCAGTGGCGATACCTACACCATTACTTTCGATCTCACAAACAAGCAGGTGAAAATCGAGGGTTATGTAGAGGAGGTTAATCCTAGCACGGGCAACTTGTATGTGTTGGGCAACATCAATGGCAATAGCTGGGACCCGAGTGTGGGTGCCGCTATGACAGCTGATGGCAACACCTTCACACTAGAGAATTGCACAGTAGATGATACTGGTGATGGCTACGGCTATTTTAGCTTTACTTCGTTACTAAGCGCAACAGCTGGTGATGATGGTTGGAGTGAAATTGGCTCTTATCGTATTGGTGCAGTGAGTGATGGTGATTTCCTTGTAACCGAGGAATACCTCAACACGACACTCTCGTTAGCAGGCTGGGGCTCAACCAATGCCTTTAAGTGCCCTGCTGGCACCTACACCCTGACAGTGGACACCGAGGCTATGACCTTGGTGATTGGTAGCTCAACAACACCAGATCCTGAGCCCACCACCGACAAGCTCTATGTATTGGGTGAGGTAAATGGCAACACATGGAGCGCAAGCAATGGTGTTGAGATGACCTACGACGAGGAGACAGGCAAGTACACAGCCACAGTGACCACCGCAGGTGAGAACGACGGCTACAGCTACT